>Ga0247667_1000016_pt1 | contig 146688 bp, 123 predicted proteins | sample CNK08_metaG_FD_183027 | JGI IMG/M metagenome (GOLD analysis project Ga0247667, IMG submission 183027) | Soil microbial communities from Purdue University Martell Research Forest, Indiana, United States - CNK08 | ecosystem: Environmental > Terrestrial > Soil > Temperate forest > Bulk soil... | reverse complement strand
AGCGCTTGATTCCCGACGTCATTTAGCCTGGCTGCGGGGGCATCGACCAACTGCATCCACAGCACCGCGTATCCTGGTGTAACGGGAGATGTTCCAGACTTTGTGCATGCCGTTGGTCAGGATTTTGCCGGCCGCACGGTAAGCAGCTCCGACAATGCGAGCGTGCATCTAATTCCCGTTCCGCTCACCTGTGAGAAGCTTGTTTCAAGCAACGGCGTCGACTTCGTCAAGAACCTCGTCCTGAACGCGCAAAGCACTCCTCAGAACGTGATTTGGAAGCTCACCGTAACCAATCCGAATGGTTTCCCGCTGCAAAACGTCATACTCACCGAGGTCAACGCTTTGCCATCGGGCACATCATGCACCACCAACGGCACTGCGGTGACGTTCCCGCTGACGGTCGCCTTCCTGGATGCGGGTGCAAGCATTGATGTCATCTGCAGCGGTACTGTTTCTTGCCCAGGAAGCACGGCGAATAGCTGCCAAGCGCAAGGAGAAGTATCCCCGACGGCCGGGATCTGCGCAATCGGCACAAATGGCTTCCCGGTGAAGTCTGACATCTGCACGAGTTCCGCCTCCGTTACCTGCATACCTCCGTCAACCTCTGGTTGCCGAACCACAGGTGGTGGCAAGCAGCCTTCCCAAAACACCTGCCCGGTGATCGGGTACGTCACCCACGGTGGCCAGGTCGGCGCTCCGTTCGGCGCGGCTGGCGCGCCGGATTGCAGCAAGGGTCTCGCCGGAGGCTTCTACAACCCGTGCATCCGCGGTGAGTACCAGCACGTGCGCCATATCAAGGGCGGCCCGAGGAGTACGTTCCATGCCGCCAGCAACGGCCGGGAACACGACTTCGACAGCCTGGCGTGCGCATGCTTGCCGTGTGACACGTTTGACCTGTCCACACCGGTGTGGCCAACGTCGAATCTCTCGTGCCATCCGCAGGATCGCACCTATAACGGTGACGGGATCATCGAGAACGGATTGTGCAACACCGACACGATTTGTGGGCCGGAGCCGGGGAAAGCGCCCGCCAACAAGATCTGCTTCTCGGGTGTGGGCGACTATACCCTGAGCAATGACAGGAAGACCGAAAACAAGGTCGTTTTCCGTGTGGACATCGAGGATCGTGGCCAGCCGGGTGGTGCGCATCCGATCTCGAAGGCCAATAAGCTCAACGCGACGGACCGCTATCGGATGCGGATGTGGATCATCAATCCGTTGGATATAGACACGGCGCCGATCCTGGCACTGCGTGAAGCGGTGGCCTGCAAGAATGCCCATATCGAAGTCGTGGCGGGCACCTTGCCGTGCGGTCAGTTGATCAATGGCCGCACCAGTGTGCCGGAGCCGGACATCGACGACGGCGGCGATCTGGACAGCGGCAATCGGCAGATCCATCCGAGCACGGGAGCGACCTGTAACTAAAAAAGGCGTTTAAAAGAACCAGCCCCATAAAAGTGGGGATGAAAAACAGTTCAAGGGGTCAGCGCCTTACAGTTTACATCCTAGGACGACCCAGACATTCGCACGGTCTCCGCCCCACGCTTGCACCTGCCGAACCGCTCAATTAGTGTGTGTCCGCCATGAAAGAAGTTGCAATCAACATCGTGAAACGCCTACGGGAGGCGGGGCATGTAGCTTATTTCAATGGCGGGTGCGTTCGCGATATGGTGCGGGGGGTTGAGCCGCAGGACATCGATATTGCGACCAGTGCCACACCCGAGCAAGTGCAGGTGCTGTTCGCGAGGACTGTGCCGGTCGGCGCCGCTTTCGGGGTCGTTTTGGTGCTGGAGGGTGGACACCAATTCGAAGTCGCCACGTTTCGCTCCGACGACGCCTACATTGACGGACGCCGTCCTTCCGCCGTTCATTTCGGCTCGCCGGAGGAAGACGCGTGCCGCCGCGATTTCACGATCAATGGATTATTCTACGATCCGATTGCGGATCAGATCATTGACTTTGTCGGCGGGCGCGTGGATATCGAGCGCAAACTGGTACGGACGATCGGCGATCCGCAGCAACGGTTCACGGAAGACAAACTGCGGTTGCTGCGGTGTGTGCGCTTTGCGGCGAATCTTGGCTACGAAATTGAAACCGTCACATTCGATACGGTGAAGGAGATGGCCACCCAAATCACCGCTGTCAGCGCCGAGCGTATTCGCGATGAATTGGTGAAGATGTTTACGCGGGCAAACGCCGGGCGTGGCCTAGAACTCCTCGATGCCAGCGGGCTGTTGCGGGAAATCTTGCCGGAAATCGCCGCGATGAAAGGTGTGGAACAACCCGCGGAGTTCCATCCCGAGGGCGACGTGTTCAAGCACACACGCTTGATGCTGGATACCCTGCCCTCCAACCCGAGCGTGGTGCTGGCGTTCGCGGTCTTACTGCATGACGTGGGCAAGCCACCCACGTTTGTCCGCGCGCCGGACCGCATTCGGTTCAATGAACACGACCGCGTCGGGGCGGAAATGGCCGAAGCCATCCTCCGCCGTCTTCGATTCTCAAATGACGAGATCGAGAAAGTCGTCCTCTGCGTCCGAGAGCACATGAAGTTTCAATTCGTCAAGGAGATGCGTCCGGCAAAACTGAAACGCCTCATGGCGCGCGACACCTTTCCCGATGAGTTGGAACTGCACCGGATCGACTGCGCCTCCAGCCATCGCAACCTGGAAAACTACGAATTCCTGAAGGCCAAAGCCGCTGAAATGCCGCCGGAAGTCCTGAAACCACAACCATTTTTGACCGGCCACGATCTGCTCGCGTTGGGCCTCAAGCCGGGGCCGTTGGTGGGACAGATCCTCCACGAGGTCGAGGAAATGCAACTGGAAGAACGGCTGAAATCGCGGGCGGAGGCCCTGGAGTTTGCCAGGACACGCGTCCCGGCAATCTGATCATCGACACCGCGGTTTTCTCATATTTTCCCTCCGCAGCACTTGCCCTGCAAGGCCGTCACGACTAAGATGCGCCGCCATGGATAAGATTTTGGTTGTCGATGACGAGGCCGATATTCGGCGCGCCTTCCATCGCAACCTCGCGAGCGATGCCCTGCAGGTGGTCGATGCGGGCAACGGCGAGGAGGCGATTCGGATGATTGCCAAGGAGCGCCCGAATCTCGTGGTCATGGACATCCGCATGGGCGCCACCAGCGGGCTCGACACATTGCGCAAGCTGCGCGAGCTCGATCCGAAACTGCTCATCATCATGATGACCGCCTACGGAACGACGCAGACTGCCATCGAGGCGATGAAGCTCGGCGCGTACGACTATGTCCTCAAACCCCTCGAAGTGCCAAAGCTCAAGGCGCTCATTGACTCCGCGCTGAAGGCCGCCCGCGACATGCGCGAGGTGGTCAGCTATCAGCCGCTGCTCGCCAGTGAGGACTACGCCGAGGGTATCGTCGGCAAGAGCGAGCCCATGCAGCAGGTTTTCAAACTCATCGGCCAGGTGTCGCAGTCGGACGCAACGGTGCTCATCACCGGCGAAAGCGGCACGGGCAAAGAATTGGTCGCCCGCGCGATTTATCATCACAGCCGGCGCGCCGAGAATCCCTTCCTGGCCATCAATTGCGCGGCGATTCCCGAACACTTGCTGGAAAGCGAATTATTCGGCCACGAAAAAGGCGCGTATACCGGCGCCGTCGAGCGCCGCATCGGCAAGTTCGAGCAATGCGATCAGGGGACGATTTTCCTCGATGAAATCGGGGACATGCCGCTTTCGACCCAAACCAAGATCCTGCGCGTGCTGCAGAACGGCGAGTTCCAACGCGTCGGCGGCAATCAAACCTTTCACGTCAATGTGCGCGTCATCGCTGCGACGAACAAGCATCCCGAGCAACTCATCGCCGTAAAGAAATTTCGCGAGGACCTGTTTTACCGCCTGAACGTGGTCCGCATCCACCTGCCGCCGTTGCGCGAGCGCCCCGAGGACATTCGCTTGCTGGTGGATTACTTTCTACAGCAGTTCGTAAAATCAGGCACGGTCCCCGGGAAGGTCACCAAGATCTCAACGGAAGCGCTAAAGATTCTCGATAAGTCGCCCTGGCCCGGCAATGTGCGGGAATTGGAGAACGTGATCGAGCGCGCGGCGGTGGTCGCCCGCGGCGATTCGATCCTGCCCAAGGACCTGCCCACCGAGGTCCGCGAACCGCAAGCCGTCGCCGTCCCGCCGGATGACCTGACGGCGGCGATCGACCTGGCAGTACGTCCGCTTTACGCGCTCGCGAAGAAGGACCCGAAGCTGAAGATCATGGCGGTGGTGGAGCGTGAATTGATTGCGCGAGCGCTGGTGGAGACCAACGGCAACCAGGTTCAAGCCGCGCGGTTGCTGGGCATCACGCGCGCGACATTGCGCAAACGCATTGAGAAGTTCCGAATCGCGAAGCGGCTGGAAGTGAAGTAGCTCGCCACCGTCTTACGGCACCCAGGCACCGCTGACGTACCGCAACTCCTGCCAGGATTGGACGAGGTAGCCGGCGGACCCGGTGATGTTCTTCAACGACTCGTCGTAGTGAACATTTGCGTTGCCGTTCAGGGTAATGCTCTTGCCCACGAGCGCGCCATAGATGTTGCCGTTGCCGCTGATGGTCATGTCGGCCTCGGGCGCGTAAATCGCGCCGGTGAAGCTGCCGTTGCCCGCGATACTGACCGATGTGCAAGAGGAAAGGCCGTAGAACACATCTTTCGAAGCATAGATATCATTGTTCACAATTCCATTCCCAGCGATTGAGATGGAACCTGCCGAATACACCGTCAAACTCGAGTTTGCCAATATCGTTATCTGCGCGTTGTTCCCTGAGATGCTTGTGTTCCCTGTGACATAGATTGTGACGTTCCCGGAAATCGTCAGTACGGCGTTGTTGCCGCTCAAGTTGATGCCGCTCGCCGTATAGTTCCCAGCCGTGATGGTGGCGCTGTTGTTGATATTGCCCGCCGACGTCCACGAGCCTGCCCCGGAGGGTAGCGCGGGATCGGGGATGGTCGCACTGAAGTCATTGCGAATGAACCCGTCGGAAATGCCTCCGGAATCGGTGGTCGCCCGGTCGCTGGAGACGAATGTCGATCCGACGCTGCCGTTGGGGCCGATTGAGACGCTGCCACCCGGCCCGGTGGCCACCGTGCCGTACACATCGGCATTCCCAACCCCGACCGAGTTGGTCAGAGTGCTCAGCGTACCAACGTTGCCGTTGGCCTGGCGCTTCGTAACGTCATATTGTCCGCCGGTGGATTTGGTGGGGTCGCTCGAGTCGAAGCTGTCCGTATAGGCGTTGTTGCCGTTCAGGTCGATCGTATTCTTTGACGCCAGTCCAACGGGGAACATGCTGCTGCCCGCCACGGACACCTTCACCCCGCGCACGATGCTCGCCCCGCGAAAGTTTCCGCTCGTGACCGTCCCTACTCCTTGAAACGTGGGATTGGAGCCGCCAATGCTACTTGCCGTCACAGCCAAAGTCCCCACGGCATTGCCATAGGCATCCGGCAGATTCGTCACCGTTTTGCTGTAACTGCCGCCCCCCAGGCTGGTCCAACCGCGTGCCGACTGAAATCCGCTGCCGCCTTGTGTGTATTGGTAATTGAGCTCGGCCAGACCGATTTCCACGGCGGCCTCCGAGAGATGCAGGGCCTGGTTCCAACGGTGCGTGCGAAAATTCGCGTCATACTCATCGGTCAGGTACGTGAGCACCCCGGCGATCATAATCGCGAGAACGCCGGCGCTCATGGCGGCGCTGAGAAGAACCGAGCCCTTGGCAGTATGCAATAATTGAGTCTTCATGGTGGTGTCCCCTAGTTGGACGTGTTCCGCATGTCATAACGCGCGGACAAGTAATCTTCCGACTGAACCTGGCTCATCACGGTCTTGCGCAGCTTAATGTCGAGCTGGATGCCCTTGGCGGTATTGACAGTCACCCCATTCGAGCTGCCGAGGTTGTCGTAGAGCGTGAACATTAGCCCGTTGATATTGGCAGCCAGCTTGTCTGTGAAGCCCGTGCTGGAATCGTAGCGAGAGAGCACGCCCCCGCTCATCGTATAACTGACGGTCTTGTTCGAGATCGCCGCCCCGGAGCTGTTGAACGCCGTGGGAATGATAACGGTGATATTGGACGAATTCGCGAAGGAAGAGATGCTGGAAACGCCCCGCATATCCCGGGCGAAATAGGTGACCGCCAACCGGCCGTCCCCGTGGATTTGCCGGTAGTTCGACATCGCCGTGAACCCCTTAACGGACATAATGTACGTCGTCATGACTCCGACCAGGACGAGCGCGCCAATGGTCGAGGCCACCAGGGTCTCCGCCAGGGTCGACGCCCGAGTATCACGCCACCGCCGGGCGATCGTCAAAAAGCAGAAGCGCGTGTTCATGGTCCTAAAAGATATACTTGTTCAGTCCCCCGTTACCCACAAGCGAGGTCAATGTGTTCGTCAACACGCAGTTGACCTGGTTCGTCCACGACACCGTCAGAGTAACCTTGACGATCGTGTTCGTCGTGCCATACGCATCGTAAGCCGACTGCGTGACCTTCCCGGTGTAGAGGTGCGCTGTATCGCTCGGATCGCTGAAGGTGTTGGTAACCGACTGCAGTGTGTTCCAGTCGAGCAGTCGGATGTATTCCATTTCCTGCTGCAGCACTTGGGAGGCGCGCGCGGTGCGACGAATGTCCGTGAGATAGCGCGCAGATTGGGACACCGTGACGAGCACCGAGGCCAACACGAACCCCAGAATCATGACGGCAATCATCGCCTCCAGCAGAGTAAATCCGTCCTTCGTGTTGGCCAGCTTCCGCATCATCGTCTCTCCCGGGCTAATCGATCCACCGTTCGTCCTCAAGGGGAGCACTTGACATACCCACTGCGACTCCGAAAAAGAAAATGAAGAAAACCTGAGGTTCCGGTGAAATCTCCCAAACACCCCGGCTTCCGAAACTGCGCAAGATTGAGAATCACTCGCGGTAGTGCGAGGGGCGTCCGTCGTGGGACGCCCCTCTCTACCATGGCTCCCGCCCTCACCTGGCGGGAACCAACACCATCGCCTGCGCCGGTGCTATTGCGCGCTAAAATTCTGATCGGGAGCCGGACTGTTCGGTTTGCCGATTAGGTTGCGGGCCTTCGCGTTATCTTTCGGCATCCACTTGTCGTCCGTGTACACTTCGCGTCTCGGCAGCCCATTGGCAAACTTCTCGTAGCCCGTCGTTTGGGAGTCGCCACGCACGATCGTCGGCGTCAAGAAGATCAAGAGATCGCGTTTCGTCTTACTGAGGCTCTTGCTGCGGAACAACGGTCCGAAGAGAGGGGCATCGCCCATCAGCGGTACTTTCGTGTAGCTGTCGCTGACATCCGTGCGCATGAGCCCGCCAATCGCCAGTGTGTTGCCGCTCTTGATGAGCACTGTCGTGGTGGCCGTGCGGGTGTTGATGATCGGAATTTGGACCGCGGAACCGCCGCCGCTCTGCAAGGTCGCGTTCTCCGTGGAGCTACTGGCCTCAGGCGCCACTTCGAGCGTGATGAAATCGTCCTTGTTGATGCGCGGTAGCACGTTCAAAATAATACCGATGTCCTTGTACTCAAACCCGTTGATCTGCAGCGACGCCGTTTGCTCGCTGAAGGCGAAGTTTGGAATCGGGAACTGTGTCGCAATCGAAATGCGCGCCTTGACGTTGTCCGTGGTCACCACGCGCGGATTGGCCAGTAATTCCGTGTCCGTGTCCTGGCTCAAATAGGAAAATACGAGGCTGGCGCGGCCGGCATCGAGCAGCGCGGCGCCGGCGGACCATGGCGTCACGATTGAGCCACCGGCCCCCTTTACCCACTGAAGCCCGCCAATTGGTTGGTTCTGCGCGTTAACCGGAATAACCGGAGGCGTGCCCGGGCTCGCTGAAAGCGCGCTGCCACCCACGATCACTTGGTGGCCCAACAGTGTGCTGGTCCAGTCAACCCCCAGGTCTTTCTTTGGATTCTTCGTGGTCTCCACGAACTTCGCTTCGATCATCACCTGCGGCGTTTGGGTGTCGAGTGCTTGTATCAACGGGACAAGCTTTGCCAGACTTGACGGCGTATCGGAAAGTACCAGCGTATTGCTACGGGTATCGATCTGGATCCTGCCCTGTTTCGTCAACACGGGATCAAGCGTCTTCTTGATGTCGTCCGCCTTGGCGTAGTTCAATGTGTAGATGCGCATCTCGATCGCCTCGGTATCCAGGGACTCTTTGGACTTCACCTTGACAATGTTCTTGTCCTTCACGTACGCATAGCCCTTGGACTCAGCGATCAACTGCATTGCTTGCTCGTATGAGACGCCCTTCAAATTCACCGTAACCTTGCCGGTCACCTCATCACCGAGGATGAGATTGATGCCCGCCTTGGCCGACAGCGTGCGCAGGACATTCTGGATATCGGCCTCGATATAACCGATTTCAATCGGCTCATCGGGGACCGGCTGTGCGGCAACTGCGGCGGGCGCGGTTGTAGGCGCAGCCGTAATCGTTGCCGGTGCTGATACGACCGTCGGGAGCGGATTCGAGACTGCCGCCGGGGCCGTGGGCTCGGGTCCGTCTTTGGCACAGGCTAGCGAGGAAAATGCCAGGGCGCTGATCGCGTAAGCGGTGAGGTATCGTAGCGTCTTCATGATGTTATCTTCCTTGTAGTGAGCAGCATCTGGGCCAGTCAGGTTGTTCCCTCACTTGGCAGGTGGGTTGTGCTCCGCCCCGCCAAGCCGCAACTCGACCTGCTGCCCACCGACATCCAACAAGACAAGCTCACGGGTAATCTTCAGGGCTTTGACTTCCACATCGCCTTGTACCGTGTGGACCTTGGCCGTCTTGTTCAACTCCACGAGTTGATCATTGACCAGCGCGGACGGATTGGCCGCGCTATACAGGATTCCATGCAGCTTGAACAGGTCGGGTCCTACAGGTTGGGTCGCGCCGGCGAGTTTCGGAGCCTCTGAACCAAACGGATCGCGCTCACTTTGCGGTGTGTAGGCCGACAAACTCAACGCGAGATCCGAAGTCGGCTTGCCAACGGTCGCCGCACCCGCCCGGGCGCAGATGAAAAGGAAAAGCACAATGAAAACCAGTGCCTGACAGAACGCGAGAACCCCGACGATACGTAGTGGGACGGAAAGACTGTCGCTGGCGGTCTGTCGGCAGGTCACCGCTTTGCGTTCGACTTTGGCTGCCGCGGTGTCCTCCCGATCCTCACAACGCCCATCAACAAGAACGTCGGCCCTGGGCCAGGCGCGGTGTGTCCAGATCACTGGTTGAGCCCGTAGCTTCATAATGTTTTCTTCGCTCCCAGTTCCTCGCTCGTGTGCGCCGGTAGCACGGCCAGTGCGATTTCCAGCGATGCGCTGTGGCGTCCCTTGTCATCGCGGCTGCCGCCAACCGAGAACGATTGTATTTCGCTGGTCGGGAATTTGTTCTCGAGGTCCCGGACGTACACACCGATCTCGTCGTATGTGCCGGAGAACTCGATCCGCGTACTATATGACGGGCTTCCCAGTTTCGTTTCAACTTTGCCGCCGGGGTGTAGTCCGACGATATGCACCGGCTCCTGCTCCGCCAATAGGCTGAACTCGCGTACGGCCCAGGCAAAGGGATCACCACTGACCATCTTCGCGCGTTGGATCTCGACGAAAGACTTCACTTCCGCGCGATGCGCCACATCGCGTGCCGCTTGCTGGGCATCGCGTTCGGCCTGCTGGATCTGATCGTCAAGTTTTGCGATCTGCTTCTTCGTGTCAACGAGCGCATTCCAATTCTTGAGCACATAAAACTGAACCACGCCCGAGAGCGCGATCAGCGTCACGATGCAGATTAGGACGATCTTCTGCTGCTTGTCCTTCGATAGCTTGCTCCAGTATCCGCGCTTCATTTCTTCGCCTTTTCCTTGTACGAACATTCGATAACGAAGTTTACCGCGGGCAACCGTCGACCGGTCTTGTCGGTGTCATCGGACGCGCGCGCAATGGAGCGCAACTGGATGTCCGCCACGAGCGCGCCGAATCGGGTATCACTGCGCAACGACTTGAGAAACTGGTCCACTTCCAACTCCGGGCGCGCGCTGGAGGCAGCGCCTTCCAACCGCAGTGCAAGATGTTTGGATTGTTTCGGACGCGTGGGATGCTTGCTTTCCCCGTCCCCACCCTCGCCGCTATCGCCCCCGGTTGTTTCGACCACCAGCGTAAACCCAACACGGGTCAACTGGACGGTGGAAGGAATGAGGTCCTTGACCATCGCCCACTGTGGCCCGATCAAGGTCCGGGAGTGGTTTATGGCAAGGATTTCCGTGGCCGCGTTGCTGTCTTTCTGGTAGTCGCCCTGCCCCTGGCTGCCGTCGTTCATTTTATTCCAGCGCGCGTCGAGCCCCTGCAGCTCGACTCGTCGCTGCATCAAGATGGCGGAGAGCGTACCGCCCCACGCAACCACCGCCGTCAGCGCGGCAAGTCCAACGGCGATAAAGAACTTGATCGGATCGCGGGCGCGTTCGACCTGCGCCTGCTGTTCTTCCGCCAGAAGATTAAGGGTGATGGCTATCATCGTCGCAAATCCCGGTTCATGAGAGTTGTGGAACAACCGCACCCACCGCGGCGGCCAGGGATGGCCCCAGGGCGAGCACGCGTTGTGTCTCTCCATTGAAGTGACTGACGTCGAGGGTCTCGATCAGATTCCAACACTCGACATGCGCCCCCACAGCCTCCCCCAGGATCGCCAGGATCTGTGGCGAAGACGCGGAACCTCCACACGCATAGATTTGGCGGACGTGGAGATCGTGCTGTCGTTCGAAGAAATCGATGGAGGATCGAATTTCCCGGGCCAGCGGCGAGATGGCCGTCTTGACCAACTCCTGGATTGGCCCGGACATCTTGCGTTTTTCTTCCTCGGCTTCGTTCGCCTTGAGCACCAGGACCTGGCCAATGTAGTCGCTGAGTTGTGCGCCACCGAAATGCATGATGCGTGTGATCAGCGGCACGCCGTTGAGCAGGAAGTTGATGCTGGTCATGCGCGCGCCGATATCGATCAGGACCACGACTTCGTCTTTGATCTCCGGATGGCCCACCTGGAACGCGTTGATGACGGAAACGGCCGCCAGTTCGATCACTTCCGGTTTGATCTTGGCGGCCTCCAGCGCGTCGCGGCAGGCATCCACTTCTTCCTTGGTCGCTCCGCCAACAAGGACGCTCGCCTTCGCCGAGTCCTTCGTCTTGGCCGAATCCTTGGCCTTGTCCGAATCCTTGTCTTTATCCTTATCCTTGGCTTTGCTCTTGGTATCCTCAGTGCCTTTCTTCAACTCGAACACATCGAGGTAATACGCTGAAAAATCACGGCGCAAGTAACCGGAGCTGTTGAGCTTCAGGGCGCTCTTGATTTCGGCGAGCGGCGCTGCCGGGAACTCGGCCTGGCAAACCATCGCCGAACTGCAACTAATCGTCACAAAGGCGTGGCGTTCCGATGTCTTGAGGCCGTCCACGAGTTGCTGCAGCTCCGCGGCGAATTCCGGTCCTTTGTACGCTTTGGCCGTCCCCGCGGGGAGCGAGCGCACGGCGTACTCGACCAGTTCCAGTTTGTCCTTCTGCCGCCGGACAACGGCGGCCTTGATCTGGCTCGCGCCCAGGTCGATGCCCAGGGCCACATCGCATTTATTACGTTGTTTGTTGCGTCGAAAAAACATGTTTGTTTGCCAACTCCAATAAGCCAGCACCTCATGTGCCAGCGCCTTCACGCGGGGGTTTGGGCTGTGGATGAACTACTCCGCCAATCGCGAGGACAGCTGGAAGACACCTCGCGAGGCTCCGCCCCTTGAGGAATCCCTGCTCAGTACGCTCCCCAATCGATGATCACTCCGGCCAGGGCCGATTTTGTCACCGCCGAAACTGCCATCTGGGTCTCACCCACGGGGCCAATCAGGTAGGGATTTCCCAGTACGTCGTTGGGGTTAATTGTACCCGATTTCGTGTACTGGGCGGCCTGCACAAGATCCACAGCGTCGCCGTCAGACGCGCCTACTTGGAGGGCCCAGGTGTCGATGGCAGCATCAATCTGACGGGCATCGTTGACAATGCGTTTGCCTTGGGATTCCTTGCGAACTTTGATGAAGCTGGGGACTGCGAGCGCGGCGAGTAACCCAAGAATGGCTACCACGATCATGATTTCAACCAGGGTGAACGCCTGTTGTTCGTACAGTGATCGTTGACGCATCGAATCCACCTCCCTCCATCGGTCTGCTCGTTCCAGTTTCATGTCGTCTCTTCCTTGCAGCAGAGGCAGGAGGGAATGCCCTCCTGCCTCTGTCGAGTACAACAAAAAGCGCTTGCGCGCTTGTACCGGGTCGAGCCTTAGTAGGCGCCCCAGTCGATACCGACGCCTGCCAAAGCAGACTTCGTAGTGGCGCTGACCGCCATCTGGGTGCCACCGACCACCGTAACGGCGAAGGCATTACCGAGAAGGTCTTGACTCTTCCAGGTTGTCTTCAAGTACGTCGCGGCCGAGGTCGTATTGATGGCATTGCCATCCGTCTGGCCTGTCTCAAGTGCCCATTGGTCAATGGCGGCGTCCATCTGACGCGCGTCATTAAGAATGCGGCGGCCTTGTGACTGTTTGCGGGCTTTGACGAAACCCGGGATCGCGAGCGCGGCGAGCAACCCAATGATGGCAACCACAATCATGATTTCAACCAGGGTAAATGCCGAGCGGTCCTTGCGGATACTGTTTATCGTAATCATCTGATTCACCTGCCTTTCATGGAAGTTGTTTGTTTCCATGGGAGGATTCTAAGCAGGCAGAATGCCAGTGCTTACAGCCAGCGCGAGACCCGGTTTGAACCAGCCATTTCTGTGAGTTTGTCGCCTTTCCATGCCAAGAACTGAGAATCTTCGCATCTTTGCAAGCCCTTCACGTGGACAACCGGGGTGTTCATGCACACAATTGGTACGGAGATTGGACATCTCTGTCCGTCGAGTGGCCGAACGGGGGCCGACGAGACCGAAACCGGGCGGCCCGGCTCACTGCCCCCGTTACACCTGTGGTTGGACTTTCTCGACCCCGGACAGCTGCTCATCGGAGCTGGGTGCGAGCTTGCGATAAAGCGTGGCCATGCTAATGCCAAGCATTTGCGCAGCCTTCTCTTTGTCACCGCCAGTCGACTGGATAACTTGCTCGATGTAGTTAACTTCCTGTCCGTGCAGGAACTCCTTGAGTTGCATCGGCGGCAGACCCCGGCTCCATTGGGCCGCGCCCGCGGCCATCTCGGCCAGCGTCGAGTCGATTGTGCTTCCCGCCACTTCCGGGCCGGTGCCTGGCGGCGGCGTGGATCGTTGTGAAATGGTTGTTGGCGACGTGGCAGGGATCCCAGCCACTGCCTCCAGCACGCGCTCGGGCAAATCCTTGAGCAGGAACACACCGTTATCACAAAGCGCGAAGGCACGCTCCACGGCATTTTGTAGCTCGCGGACGTTGCCGGGCCAGCGGTACGCCTTCATCACGCTCATCATCTCGTCGGAGATGCGGGGCGGCGGCGTACCCTGTCGCTGTGAGCACTGTTGGACGAAATGGTTCACCAACAGTGGAATGTCCTCAACACGCTCGCGCAGCGCCGGTAGCTGCACGGGGATGACGCTGATGCGGTAATAGAGGTCTTCACGGAACGTCTTGTCCAGCATCTTTTGTTGGAGCGGCTCATTGGTGGCCGCCAAAACCCGCACGTCAACTTTGATGGTGTCGGTATCGCCAACACGGCGGAGTTCCCGGTCCTGGAGAAAGCGCAGTAGTTTGCTCTGCAGACTCGGCGCCATCGAGCCGATTTCGTCGAGGAGGATCGAACCGCCATCGGCGTGCTGGAAGAGGCCCATCTTGTCGAACGCCGCGCCGGTGAACGCGCCCTTGCGATGGCCGAAGAGTTCGGACTCGAGCAGATGCTCCGGAAGCGCGCTGCAGTTCACGGCCACGAAGGGCATGGCGGCGCGCCGGCTGTTGTAATGCAGCGCGCGGGCGACCAGCTCCTTCCCGGTCCCGCTTTCGCCGAGGATCAGCACGGTCGAGTCGGTATTGGCCACGCGCTCAATGAGCCGGTAGACCGCCTCCATGCGTGGGCTCGAGCCAATCATCGAGTCGAAACGGAATTTATCCTGAAGTTGGCGACGGAGTTCGACGTTCTCTTCGAGCGCATGCACGGCTTTCTGCTGCATCAGCGCGTTGTCAAGGCGCTTGACCAACTCGTCGATCTGAAAGGGCTTCTCGATAAAGTCATGCGCGCCGGCGCGGAGCGCTTGTACGGCGCGCTCCTTGGTCCCCTGCCCCGTGATCATGACCACGGGGATAGACCGGTTGTACTCCTTGACCTGCTGCAACAGTTTCAGGCCCATGGGCTTGCCTTCGGGCATCTCAATATCGGATAAGACGAGATCGGGTGCGCCTTCCTTCACCAGTTGCAACGCGCGCTCCGGGCTGCTGGCGGGTAGCACCTCATGGCGATGCTCACGCAGCACCTCCGATAGCACGGACACCATCGCGGGATCGTCATCAACAATTATTATTTTCGCCATGAATTCCTCCTCTGCGCTCAACTCGTGGCAGCCCCCTTGTTCCGCTTCACCGGCGCCGCCTCGCTGCCAGGCGGCGCCACTCTAAAACTGTACGACCTGATTCAGCTTGAAAATCGGTAGAAACATGCAAATCACAATGCTGCCGACCACCACGCCGAGGAACACGATCAGCAAAGGCTCGATCAGCGACGTCAGTCCTGACAGCATGGCCTCAATCTCTTCATCGTAGAAATCGGAAATCTTCTCCAACATCACGTCCACCTTGCCTGTTTGCTCACCGGCCGATACCATCCGTACCAGCATGGGCGGGAAAATAGGATGCTGTCCCAGCGCCACGGCAAGGTTGTCGCCCCGCTCAATGCTGGCGGCGGTCTTTTCCACGGCTCGTTCCACCACGGTGTTTCCCGCCGATTGCCCCACGATGCGCAGGGTTTCCAAAATCGGCACACCGCTCCGCAACAGCGCCGCGAAGGTCCGCGCAAATCGTGAGATGGCAATCTTATGCACCAGTTTCCCAAACACGGGCAGCCGCAACTTGGTACGGTCCCAAAGCGCGGTCCCGCGTTTGGTGCGCTTGAACTTTATGAGGGCAAAGGTAAATCCACCCGCCGCGCCGATGGCCAGCACGAAGTACGCGCGAATGAAGTTGCTGAAGTCGATCAGGATCTGTGTTGGGGTCGGCAACGCCGCGCCAAAGTCCTTATAGATGCTGGCAAAAATCGGGATGACCTTGACGATCAAGAACAGTGCGATCGAAAGAGCGATGACGCACACGATGACCGGGTATGACATCGCTGACTTTACCTTCTTCTTCAAACGCGCGGTTGACTCCAAATAGCACGCCAAACGATCCAGGATCTCCGCCAACAGACCGCCGGTTTCACCGGCTTCCACCATGCTCACATAGAGTTTGGTAAACACTTTGGGATGTTCGCCCAGGGCCTCGGAAAACGCCTGGCCTTGTTCAACTCTTGTGGTGACCGTGCGCAACACGGGCTTGAACACCGGGTTGTCGGTCTGCTCTTCCAACGCGGTCAGCGTCTGCACGAGCGGCAAACCGGCATCCATCATGGTCGCCAGTTGGCGGGTGAAAACCACCAAATCCTGCGACTTGACCTTGCCCTGGCGGCGTTTGCGCCCGACCTTCTGGCTGGCAGACGCCCGTATGGAAATGACCATCAATCCGCGATCCACCAGCATCGCGGCCGCCGCTTGTTGATCCGCGGCTTCGATATCGCCACCTTTCGGGTTCCCCGAGGTGTCCCGCGCTTGATATGTGAAATTCGCCATAGCTGCTCGTCAGTATCCAATTGCCATCGAGAACAATCCTACGCAAATCCGAGCAGCTAATATGCCACCTCCCAACCTGTATATTTGGTTCGTCAAGGTTTTTCCTTGCCGCGCCTGCATTTCATTGAAAGAATCAAGTTGGTTGTCTGCGGATAAGCCGTAAAGCCTTGGAGAAGAGGAAAGACGATGATGCCAACATTTGCCAGCCACCTTTCAACGAACAAACTCCCCTCCACGGGCGAAAGACCCTTTTCGCGGTGGCTGCTGTCCGTTTTTGTCGGGCTCCTTTGTACGAATATGGCGATTCCTGTAGCCGCTTTGGCAAGCGACGCATCCCTCACGCCTGTCGGCAGCGTCACCAAGGCATTAACGAACCACGAAGTCACCGTGCAAGCCGTCATCTCGAGTGTGCGAGAGCCCAGCAGTCCACGCGCTCCCTATCTTGTCAACCTCACCGAGGCTGGCGCGACGGTCCCGCTCGTGTACTGGTCGGATATGCAACCGCAACTCGCGTCGAAGGTGAAAGTGGGAAATACCATCCGTGTGACCGCCCTCGTGAATGTTTTTCGGGATGCGCTCCAACTGCGCCTGCGTAACGCGGCGGCGCTCGACGTAATCAATGCCGTCGCTGGTGCCGCGGAGACCGCCACCAATGCAACGGCAACTGCAGCCCGTCCAACAGCACCGCCCGTCGAGACCGTCATCGGGGCGATCAAGGCGGACTGGGTTGACCGCGCCGTGATTATCTCCGGCACGATTGCCGCCTCGGAAACAATCGACAAAACCCAGCGACTCGGCGTCCAGGATGCCACCGGTGAAATCCCGGTCGTGCTCGGGGAAAAGGCCCTGTCGGGACTCTCCGCCGCACAGCTTCAACCAGGGCGCGCGCTCACAATCACCGGCCCGGTCAAGCTGGAAAGTGGGAAGCCGACGATCGTTCTCGAAGCTGCGGGCGCGGTGAAACTCGCGCCCCAGTAGGCCCTACTCGGTCTTCCGTGGGTGGTCCGACCTGGCCCCCCGCTTTGCCGTCCACCAATCGCGGATGGTTGGCGTAATCGTGCCGCGTTTGCGGATGTAGTTGATGACCGCCTCCCGCGTCTGAAAATCGTACTCCACCAGCTTCGTGTCGGGCCGGTCCACCAACTCCCGCAACCGTTTCCAGCGCTGCCCGCCGCCGGCCAAATCGTAACTGTTGAAGGCCACGGCAAGCCGTTGCGTTTCGTCCAAAGAGGAACCATCCGCATGAACCAGCGAGATGGTCCGCTGCCCCGGCTTTGCGTCGGGATCGAAGGTCCATTTCAACCCCCAAATCCCGCGAAACGCAGGATTATTGTAGGTCTCGACGTCTTCATCCAGGACGTCACGCAGCTCCGCCGGCGTCAACTCCAGAACACCGACGGTGTTTTCGTATGGCACAACCTTCCAGACATCCCCCACGGTGATGGCGCCCTTTTTCAACCCGTTCCGCCGTTCGTTGATCCCGTGCACGATCGCGTCCACCTTCACGCCGCGCGCGCCAAGCGCATCCGCAATCGCCTCAAAGATAACGTTGTGGATCGGCGTTTCCTTGTGCGGCAGGGCGCGGATCCACAGATCATCGGTGGCCTCGCCAAGGTGGGCGCTTGACAACTTCTCGGCGCGGTCAATTTCCGCGCCCGCGAGCTTCAGCACTTCGCCGTCGAGCGGGATATGTTCGTCCATGAGCAGCGTGTTGGACTGGCGCTTGACCACGCGGCCCTTCTCCGTGTCAAACACCAGGTCCACGCGGCCAAGATAAATCCCATAATAGTCGGCCTGGCTGTACAGGATATTGCTGACCTTGAATTCCGGAAAGTTACGGTGCGTATGGGCGCCAATGATCACATCCAACTCCGGAAAATTGCGCGCGATGGCGTTGATCTGGTTGGCGTGGTCATCCCCTGCCTCGCGATAGCCCTGATGGCAAACGAGCACCAGGACCTGCGCCCCCGCCGCCCGCGATTCGGGAACGGTTCGCCGTAACGCCTCCACCGAATCCTTGAACTCCAGTCCTGCAAACAGTCGCGGGCGGCTCCAGCTCGGGATGTCGGGCGTGTCCAACCCGATGATACCCACTTTCACGCCGTCCATTTCCCGCACTACGTACGGCTTCAAGCGCGACGTAATCCGCTGGGAGGTGGGAGTGCCGCCGCTGCCCGCTTCCTGGATGTTGGCGACCACAATCGGGACCTCGGCCCGCTCGGCGCAGGCTGCCAGCTTGCCCAGTCCCCAATCGAACTCATGATTGCCCCACGTCCACGAATCGTAATGCAGATGGTTCAGGCACTTCACCATCACCTGTCCATCGCTGAGAAAGCTGACCGGGGTGCCCTGCATGGAGTCGCCGGCATCCACCAGCAGGACGTTTTTCTCCTGCGCGCGAATCTGGCGAATCATCGTGGCGCAACGCGCGATGCCGCCCAGATTCGTCTTCCCTTCGTAGCTCTCCGTAGGCAACACGTTGCCGTGAAGGTCGCAGGTATGGATGATCGTGATGGGCACTTCACGCGCCAACAGGCTTACTCGCGCAAAGCAAAACAGAATTAGGACAGCCACCACCGTTCGCGGCGGCTTAATCATATTGCAGCACCTCGGGAGAGAATCCAATGGACATTCGCGGATAGTACCACCCGGCCATGTTTATGTGTCAAAACGAATCGGGCCGCCCCGTTGCCAGGGCGGCCCGTGATGAATTCAGATTCGTAATTACGAACGACGGCGACGAATCGCGAACATACCCAACACTCCCACACCAACCAACAGCATGGTGGAAGGCTCGGGGACGGCCGTGGCTTCAATCGAGAAGTTGTCGATCTTGAGCGTGCCGGCTGCGGCAGCATCGACACCGACAATGCGGAACACGTCGAGCGCGTTGTTGTCCAGCGCGGTCACCGCACTGACGTCTTGAGTTGTCCCGACATTAGCTGGCGCGGCAAAGGTGTTGAAATTATTGAACGTTGCACCACCATCGCTGCTGTACTGTAATACGACGTTCGTTGGGCCAGTGCTCGACCGATTTCCGGCCCATGCAAGAACGAGCCCCTGAAAACCTGTCGCGTTCAGGGTAAACTGGAAGTAGCTGGCCCCGCCGTTCCAACCGTTCATACCCACAGAGTTACCCGCCGGGAATCCGTGGTTATTCGGACTGGCTGTCACCGATGACAGGATCGTCAGCAACGGAGTTGCTTGCGAGTTGGAGAACGAGAACGAACTGATGCCAGAGCCAATGTTCGCCACCTGAAGGTAATTGGTCATGGCAGTACTCTGGTCTACTCCCACGAATCCGTTGGTGTTAAATGAGTAGAAAACAATGTTGGTTAGGGCTTGCGCCTCCGCAGTAAAAATCCCCATGGCCACCAAACTCGCAATAATAACTCTCTTCATCTTTCCCCTCTCCGTTTGCCGTTGTTTCGTCCGCCTCGCGAGCGGAATTAGTCGCTTCTCCAATGCCAACATTACAAAATCGTCATTTATAACGCAAGACTTTTCTCCGTTGTTTTCACGTTTTTAGTAGCCGGAGCAACACATGGAGTATCGACGCATTGAAAGCGATTACAACTCGACAAAAAGACCGATAGCGGAAGTTCTGCAACCGTTTGCACCCGCGTCCCCATGTTCTTGCAGATTGTGAACTGATTCGTTACCATCGCGCAAATGAATCAGGCGCCATCGAAGGCTTTTGCGCTGTGGTGGGTCGCCGTTGTGGCCTTCACAATCATTAGCCTCTGGCCCATCTGGTCAACCAGATTCCCCCCCCTGCAAGATTACCCACAACACTTGCTGCAGGCCAAGCTCCTGGCATTGGCCTGCGACTCATCCTCCGTGTACATGCGGAACTTCGAGCTTCGATTGCAGCCCACGTACGCCACATTCTATATCCTTACAGCAGCGCTCTTCAAGCTCACGGCGATTGAGATCGCGGGCAAACTGGCCATATCGGCGTACGTCGCGCTGGTTGTAGCTCTCGTCGTGAAACTACGGAACCGGATAAGTGGAGATGCACCAACATGGGGCGTGCTCCTGCTTTTCCTGTTCATGTTCAATCAACAGTACTTTCTCGGTAACATGAATTACTGCTACGCGCTGCCACTGGTCGTGCTGGCGCTGCTTGATTACGAGGAATTGGTCACCCAACCGCTCACGGCATGGCGCTGCACGCGACAGGCGTTGTGGCAGTTGGCGCTGTTTGTCACGCATGTCTTCGCGTTTCTCGTGTTCTTTGCGCTGGCGGTTGTCATGTCGATCTCGTATCGACACGATACGGCGCGGATCCGAAGAATGGCCATCGCAATCAGTATCGGCACCGTACTGCTAAGTGTCGGAATCCTCACCATTGGCCCGACGACAATCATTCCACCGAACATGGACAATCCACTTCCCGCCTGGAATTGGAAGCCGGTAACCGAATCACTGGGCTTCAGCCTGTATATGTTCACAGGCATGCGCTGGCACGACGGCGTGGATTCAACAACGGTGCTGTCGTGGATGCTACTCGCCGCATGCGCCGGCTGGGCTTGGTCCGGGACAGGCTCGGATACTCTGTCGCGCCAGCGTACCAGGCGCTACCTCGTGCTGTTTTGCGTGGCGACTACCGCTGCAGTGGTGCTGCCTTTCAGCGTCAGTGAATACACCTTCATTAATTTCCGCGTGGCCTCGCTCGCGTACTTCCTGCTGGCAGTCGTGGTGGCCGATGTGCGTTTCCAAGGCGGCCAAATCGCCGTATTCGTTGGCCTGATCGCGGTGATCCTCATACAATCAGTCGCCAAGCAAATTCGCATCTCACACGAGATTGCCGAAATTACACCGATTATCGAAAAGATGCCGCCGAATGCAACGGTGCTGCCACTGGTCTTTGAGCGAACTTCACCCGAGTTGGATTCCACGTATTTCGACCCGTATCTAAAAGCGCATAATTACTACCATATGCTTGTGGGGGGCGGGCTGAGCCCTTATTTTTGGGCACCGCCGATGCCGATGCGTTTGAAAGACAATGTGCGACCGCCCGCGCCCAACGAGTACGTCCCGAATTTGTTCAACTGGGACAAGCACGGCACGGCCTACAACTACTTCCTTGCGCGGGGCATGCCTGCCGATTTTGCAGTGTACCTGGCTGAGCACGCTGAATTACAGGCCGAATCGGGTCCATGGCAATTGTACGTCCGTAAAGCCGTCCAAGACGCCATCGCACGATGAGCCGGCCCTCGAAACAAATGCTCTTGGCCATCGCGGCACTCCTTGCGCTTACGGTGTTCACGCATTGGCCTGCCCTGCACAATGGTTTCATTTGGGACGATGATGATCATCTGACAGCCAACCCGGCGATGACCCTGCCCGGCGGCCTGCACAAGGTCTGGACGTCGGTGACATTTTCACGCTATTACCCGCTCACGCTAACCACCTTTTGGGCGGAGCGCCGCTTGTGGGGTCTGAATCCCCTGCCCTACCACGCGGTCAACATCATCATTCACGCCGGTAACGTGGCCCTTATTTTCCTGTTGCTGCGCCGTCTGAACATTCGCGGTGCCTGGGTGGCCGCCGCGCTTTGGGGAATTCATCCCGTCAACGTCGAATCCGTCGCGTGGATCACAGAACTGAAAAACACCCAGTCCGGTTTCTTCTTTTTCGCGTCGCTGCTGTGCTTTCTACAATTTGACCACAACAAAAGCCGAACTTGGTACGCGTTTGCCCTCGCTGCCTTCGCCGCAGCGTTATTGAGCAAACCTTCTGCAGTCGTGCTACCCTTCGTGCTCCTGCTGCTGGCGTGGTGGCAACAAGGCGAACTGCATAAGGCCGACTTTTTCCGCGCCGCGCCATTTTTCGCGTTGTCCGCGGGAATGTCGCTTTTAACCATCGTAGAACAACGCGGCCAGATCGAACGCTCGACTCAGGATTGGTCATTGAGTCTGGCGGGACGCCTGATCGTGGCCGGCAAGGCGCTGTGGTTTTACGCGGCCAAGCTGCTTTGGCCGGTGGACTTGTCGTTTGTCTATTCGCGATGGGAGATCAACGCGAGCTCACTGGTCTCGTTCGTCCCACTGCTGGGTGTTGTCGGGATAGCAGGCCTTCTGTGGCGCTACCAGCGCCAACTCTGGGCACAGGCGGCAACATTTGGAATCGGTTATTTTGCCATCGCCTTGTTACCGGTCCTCGGGTTCCTGGATATCTACTTTTTCCGCTACTCATTCGTGTCGGACCATTTTCAGTACCTTGCCTCGCTGGGTATTTTGACGCTGGTCGCGGCCGCCGGCGCCACACTGCTGGCGTCCCGAATCGTACAGTGGACCCTGGCAGTAGTATTGATCGCGGGACTGGGCACAATCAGTAGGCATCATGCACAAGTCTTTCATGACGATCAAACCCTGTGGCAGGACACGGTGGCGAAGAACCCCGATGCTTTCGTGGCCTGGTGCAATCTGGGCGTGATCGACAACGGAAAAAAGCTGTACGTGGAATCCGAGCGGTATTTCCGGCAAGCGCTACGCCTGAAGCCCGGGTTTCTGGAAGCGCAAAGCAATCTCGGGCTCGCGCTGACCGAGCAGCAGCGTTACGAAGAGGCGGAGCAAGCCCTGCAGGAAGCTCTCCGCATCAAGCCGGACTACAGCAAGGCCCTCTACTGTCTTGGCCACCTCTTTTACAAGATCAAGAAACCGGCCGAATCGGAGCAGTATTTCCACCGGGCCATTCTGGCCGAGCCGACAATGGCTGAGGCGTATTACGACCTGGGAACCTTGTTGCTGGAGCAAGGCCGTACCGATGAAGCCACCAAGTGCTACCGTTTGGCCCTTTCCTTGCAGCCCGACTACGCGCTGGTAAATAGCAATCTCGCCAGGATCCTCGTCGAAAAAGGCGAACTCGATGAGGCGATTCGTCTTTATGAACGTGCGGTCAGGGCCGATCCAAAACTCCCCGAACTCCGCTACAATCTGGCGGTAACGTATCGCACCGCAGGTCGGCTCGATGATTCAATCAACCAGTTCCGCGCGGCAATCGAGTTGTACCCGGGCCTGGGGCAGGCCTATTTCGAATTGGGCAAAACTTTTGTCCAGGCCCGTCGGTACAGCGAAGCCATCGACACCTTTCGGCGCGGCTTGGAAATCGAGCCCAGCCACATGATCATGGGCAACGAAATGGCCTGGCTCATGGCCACCGTACCTGACGCCTCGTTGCGGAACGCGCCGCAGGCAATCCAGATTGGCGAACAGCTTGCCAAATTGACCGCTCGCAAGGAGCCCAAGCCATTGGTCACGCTGGCGGCGGCCTATGCCGAAGCCGGTCGCTTCGATGAAGCCGTTACGACCGCACACGAGGCGCTCGCGCTTGCCGGCGCGCAAAATCAAAGCAACCTGGTCACGGCAATTTCAATTCAACTCAAGAATTACGAAGCTCGTGAGCCCTACCGCACTCCCTGAATAGCTAACATGACGAAACCCGAAAAAGCGGGCGCATTGACCGGATTTCTGCTCCTCGCGGGAGTCATGGTGTGCTTGATGTGGCAGCCGATCCATGAGGAGAGCGCGACGGCGGACGAACCATGGATTCTCGGCGCCGGCTATACGTACTGTGAAGGCCTGGGATTCCGCATGCACCCCGACGAGCCACCCTTGGCCAAATTGTGGTCCGCCCTGCCGCTGACCTTCATGTCAGTGAAGATTCCAGAGGAGTCACGTTCGCTCCTCGAAGGTCATACAGGATATCCTATGGACCGTCCATGGCGTGGTCCCCTTGAAGCGTCCAGCCAACTGTTTCCAGCGGGTCGTGACAATTGGTATTACTGGCCGTGGATGGAAGGGGATCGTTTCGGCCAATTCTTCCTCTACAGCGGCGAAAACGATGCCGACCGATTGCTGACCGCAGCCCGCTTGATGCAAGTAGTGCTGACCCTGCTCACGGCCGTCGTTATTTTCCTCTGGGCCAATCAACTCGCCGGCCCTTGGGCCGGGCTCCTCGGTTGTGCCCTCTGGGTTTTTAACCCGGTCGCACTGGCGCACGGCCATATCGTCCAGACCGATGGGGGTGGGACACTGACGATACTAGCGTCTTTATGGAGTTTCACCCATTTCGTGCAACGTCCTCGTCTTCGTACCGCGATTATCGCAGGACTGGCCTTCGGCCTGGCGCTGACGACCAAACTATCCGCCCTCCTGCTCCTGCCTATTTTCGTCGTGGTGACCGCGCTTGTACGGTGGAGGCTGACTGCAGAGCAAAGGAGCACTCTTCAGTTCGTCAAACTCATCTTCGTACTGGCCGCCAGTACGTGGGCCGTCATCTTGATTGTCTACGCGCCGCACTGGATGCCCGCGCCTCCGCTTGAACCGGCACAAGTCGCGTGGCTGAATGTTCCGTCGTGGTTTGAGGACTTCCGCCTGGTCCTGATTCCGCCGGACTTCTTCAAAGCCGTGGCGTTGCTGCTGGGCACTGCCGACGCAGGGCATAATGGCTACCTGCTCGGGAAGTGGAGTCCCGAGGGCTGGTGGTACTACTACCCCGTCGCGTTCGCCTTGAAAACGCCGATCGCCTTTCTGGCGCTCCTGACCGGGGCTCTCTTCGTTCTTCTCCGGCGAATTCGAACCCAACGGCTCGAACAACTTGTCCCCTGGGTTGCCGCCGCCATTTTCTTTGGCCTGGCGATGTACAACAAGATGAACATCGGCGTCCGCCATCTCCTACCCGTCTACGGGCTGCTGTCCGTGGGCGTGGCTTCGCAGTTGGCGCTGCGACGTGGAGCCTGGAGGGTCGCAACCATGTTTCTGGTTGCCTGGCTGGTAGCCGTGAGCATAGACGCACATCCGTTCTACATCGAATACTTCAACGAGTTCGCCGGCGGTGCGCGCAATGGCTACAAGTACCTGCTCGACTCCAATCTCGATTGGGGCCAGGACGTCAAACGCCTGAAGCAGTACCTGACCGGCCACCATCTGGAACGCTGCTATCTGGCCTACTTTGGCGTGGAAAAGGCCCTCACCTACCACGGCATCCAGTACACCACGGTGGAAGCCGCGGAAGCGCGCACCGCCCCACCCGGCACGCTCGTGATCTCGGCGATGGTCCTCATGCAACCCGAATGGACTTGGCTGCGCGAGCAACATCAACCCATCGACCGCGTCGGCTACACGCTTTTCGTTTACAGAATCGGTGATTAGCGCTTCCCGCAGACTTGCGCCTTCAGACCGACCGAGGCCTACCCCAATCTGCAAACACAAACGGGCCACCCCGTTTCCGGAGTGGCCCGTGATGAAGCGAATCTAGATTTACAACCCTTATGAACGGCGACGACGCATCGCCAACAGACCCAGTAGGCCCGCTCCGACCAATGCGATCGAGGAAGGCTCTGGAACTACATCGGCGAACGTGGTTCCAACCAGGATGTTGTCAACCCAGTTGAGTCCCTGCGTCGCATTACTCTGACGCAGCGCAAACTGAGTCACCGGAATCTGTAGAGGACCCGACACTACGGTATCCGTTGCGGTGGCGCCTGGATCCGTCTCAAGCGTGGGGCTGAGCCAGATGGTAGACGAATCAACCCCGCTGCTTTGATCAAGCCTGATCACGACTCGGTACGTCGTGCCCAAACTCAAAACTCCGGGCAGGAAAGCCGTGCCAGCGACCGCCGTTGCGGACGAGTTTGCGATGCCGATCGAAACCCCTCCAACCGTGTTCGTGACCAGCACCCTCGCGCGGAAATTCGAGGTCGACGTGTCTTTGAACATGGCAAAATACGACCCAGTGCCGGCTGGCCAAGAAGTGAAGTTGACATCGAAGCTGGCGTATTCAACACCGTTTGATGCTCCTGCTGAACTCAAGTTCAGCCCGTCATCCTTGCTATTTACTCCTGTAAGGACAGCGACGCCGTTGCTAACATTGAGCGCCGTTGTGCCGCTGAAATTGGACCATACTCCAGCAGGAGCGACAGTCGTCAAATCGCCGTCTGAATAACTGAACGTTTCGCTTCCAGTCAGTGCCGCCTGCGCTTGTGCCGCAGCCAGAATAGCTACAGCTAGAATACCCGTGAACTTAATCAATTTACTCATCTCGCCTATTCTCCCCTCTTTCTCAATCTAGTTTGCGCCCACCTCGCGAGCGGGCTCTTGTTCGCTTCTCCAAGCGCCATCATAGAGATTACGTTTTGTAATGCAAGGCTTTTTTTTGACTTTTCTTGACTTTTTTTGGATGGCGCTCCTGTCAAGCTCTGCAATCGGTATCACAGGCAAAGATTGCCTTGGAAATGTTACAGAATAAGGGCTAGAGCGTGAACAATTGGTGGCTTTTGATGGCGTTATTCGCTCTTTTTGGGTTGGGAACCCTGAGTTGCCCACCCTTGCGCCATCAGGCCCAAAAGTCGCGCCAAGGCGGCCTCGCTCGATGTACCGTCCCGCTCGGCATCCATGCGGGCCCGCCGATCAAGCTGGGAGGCCATTGCCGCCGATTTCTCACGCGGGCAACCCAGTCGCTCCAATCTGGCGGCGATTTCCTGAAGGGTCATGGCCCAACGGCCTTACTTGCCCAACGCTTCCTGGCGAGGAATGATTTTCACATGCGTAACGACCACCGGTTCCACCGGCGCGCTTTTCTCGCTCCCCGAGGAATTCATTTTGGTCGACGCCCCGCCGATTTTTTTCAGCACGTCAACGCCGGCAATCAGTTTGCCGAAGGCCGTATACTGGCCATTGAGAAACGACGCGTCCCCCAGGCAAATGAAGAATTGCGAGCCGGCGGAATCCGGGTCGCTGCTTCGTGCCATGGAAACAACACCCAGCACGTGCTTGTTCGTGTTGAATTCGGCCGCGATCTTGTAGCCAGGTCCGCCGGTGCCCACGCCCGGGTTCTGCGGGTCCTTGCTCAAGGGGTCACCCCCCTGGATCATGAAACCATCGATGATGCGATGAAACGCCGTGCCGTCGTAAAAATTCTGCTGCGCGAGCTTCTTGAAATTCGCCACCGTCTTCGGCGCGTCCTTGTCGTAGAACTCGATCACCATTTTGCCGAATTTCGTTTCGACCACCGCCACCGTATCCGTATCCGCTGCCATGAGGGTTGTTCCTTTCAGTAGAAATACCGTTGCCAATAAACCGGCCAATCCAATCATTCTCCGCATACTCTCAAGACCTCCGCCGTTTCCGTGTTCCAATTGAGTTTGACTCCCGCCGTTGCGAACTCGCGCCGAACATAGCCGAGCGCCAGCGGTTTGCCAAGCCGCGATGAACGGATCGCGCTGGTCAGCTGCCCCACCTCGCGGCCCTCCATAACGATCTTATCGCCACGGGTAGGAATGCTCTCTCCTGTGATGACGATCTGCACCAGCCGACGGTTCACGTGTCCGTACGTCTTGATGCGCGCGATGGTTTCCTGCCCGATGTAGCAGCCTTTGTCATAGCTGATCGCGCGCGCTTCGAGACCGGCCTCGTTGGGAATCATGCTTTCGTCCATGTCCACGCCCCACTTCGGTACAGCCCCCTCAATACGCAACACTTCCAATGCTTCCGCACTGATTGTCTCCATCATCGGGGTCGCGCTGATCACACCCCACCCGAGCGGATGCTGGAAAGTCACGGCCTGAGGGGGTACTGTGCCAATCTCGTCGCCAATCACCAGCCATTCGCTCATCGAATCGCCCACATCTTCAATCGTCACCTCTTCCGTAATAATGAACTTCTCGAGCGATGGCGCGAGCCCGGGGTTGACCTCCAGCAGAAATGAGTCCGCCAAACAAATGACCTGCCCCTCCCCCCGCATCTTGCCCTTCGCATTCAAAAATGCCGCGTAACAACTCTGGCCGGGCTGCAACCGCTTGATATCATTGGTGCACTGGCCCTGCAGGAACTCGACACGATCCGCACCGGTGATCCGGAGCCGTTCGCGCAAAGATGACAAGTCAACTATGGTCCGCCCGCCAGCCCGCGCTGAAGGTTCGCGAAGTAATTCGTTCATGTGCTCCAAAAGCTACTGCTACGGACAACTCGATAACAAATCCATCGACAATCTGACCTTACCCGCCGGGCTCCGCGATGCGGTCTATGGTCCTGGCAACCGCTCATCGGCAAAACTCAGGGTGGTTCGATTCGATCACCATGTTTTCACGATACCGACAAGGTTCTGGGTCAGCAAGCATAGGCGAATGCGAACGATTCTGGGTTGGGCCGCAGAGTCAAACAATTGAAGCAATTCATGTTCGGTCAGCAAATTCAGTTTCTCTTCTTTCGCCAACTCATGGAGCCCGACCGTACTCAAAATACCCCTGAAAACCCGGGGCGGGAAGTAGCTTATCAATGGCAGGTAGGAATGCGCTTCCACAGGAAAGAACCGATTGGGTGTGGTGATAAACACGTTTCTACCAACACGACAGGCCTCCCGCACGAACTGCCGCTGATTCTCCCGCGAACCCACATGCTCGATCACGGCTCCCGAAAAAACGATGTCGAACGACTGATCACCAAATGGTAGAGCGCGTCCATCGGCGCGCGTAAAACGGCTGAGCGGAAACTGCTTTTGGAGTCGAGACGGATCCTCAGGGGTTACGCCGGTGACCATCTCCGGGTGAGGGTAAAGGCGCTCAAAGTAATTTGATTCTATTTCTTCACTCATGGCGTCTGCCATCACGCCAACATCGAGCACTTTGGTCCTCTCATTCGGTGAGAATGTGTCCAGGAAAAGGCGAAATATCCTTCCCCGAACGCGCCAGGAGATCCTCGCCACGAGATCCGAGTGGTACGCGGAATACCCGTGGATGTTCTTCTTCATATCATCTCAGCCCACTGCGCCATTAAGTCGACAAAAACGAAACGTGAAGATATAACCCAATTGCCGGACCAAATCCTTCCAGGAAGATTTCACCCCTTCGTCCGCGCCGCGAGCGCAATACGAAATCGGGAATTCGACAATCGAGTAACCCCGACGCGCCGCATTGGCGGTGATTTCATGACAGATCTCGAAGCCGTCGCTCTTCAAGGCAAAGCTCCGGAGAACATCGCCTTCGAACGTCTTATAGCAGGTACAGGCATCGGTGATTTTCGTGCCGAACAGGAGATTGACATAGAAAGTCAGGAACCGATTTGCCAACCGGCGAATGGGTGACATATTTCGAATCACTCCCTTGAATCGGGAACCATAAACCACCTTGGCCTTCCCCTCCAGGATCGGTGTCGTCAGCATGGGGATCTGGCTTGGATCGTATTCCAAATCCGCATCCTGGATGATGATTACCTTGCCGGTGGCCGCGCGGATCCCGTCCCGGAGGGCCGCACCTTTCCCTCCGTTGACGTTGCGATACATGATGCGCAGGTTCTGCGTCTCGTGAAATCGACCCAGCACTTCCCGCGTCTTGTCGCTGGAACCGTCATCGACGACCACGACTTCCCGCAGGTAATCGCCGAAATCCACCGCCAAAATCATGCGGAGGACCGCTTCAATGATTTGGTCTTCGTTATAAACCGGGATTACAATCGATAGATCCGGTGTTCCGCTGTGTTTTTCCAAGCTTGCCATCGTGTTACTCGCCGGGTTTGTTGAGGCGGATGATTCTCCACGACGGCTCAAATTGCGCCATCTCCTTACAGGTCACGGTTGGAAATCGATCGTCCTTCAGGAGCTGCCACACATACGCGGCGGCAATGTCCGTTTGCGATGGCTCCTGCCCCGTCAGGGCCACGAACGCCAATCGCATGTCCTCTTCCAGACTCGCTTGTGAACGTACCAACAAGAACTCCACATTTCTTTTCCGCTGTAGTTCCCAAAACCGGTCCGCGGACGCTGTCGTGAGCATTTCGCCTGTGTCGTTAATCCCATCCAAATTGCACCAAAAGCCAGTGCCAACGACCCGCACCTTGCCCATGGGCGCGAGAAATGACGCCTCGTCCCACGGTGCCAGCACGATTGGGTGCCGCACCGTCGAACCCAGGCAATCGGAGACGGCCTCCAGGGCGAAAGTTTCAACCTGTGGCCCGCGCAAGGAATCCCCGCCAATCAATTTCATGCTGTGGTTGACGCGCAGGTTGATCATCCACGCGGGAAAGGTTGCCACCACCATGCCCGCCAGGCAAAACTCGGGTGAATTGGCCCACAGATGCGTGACGGCCAGCCCGGCGGTCATGACCAGCACGGGAATGAAAAAGTCCATCCAGCGCACCTGGCAAAATGTAAGCAGCAGATACGAAAGAGCCACGAGCAGGACCCAACGAACGCGCCGGTCAATCTTCTTGAAAGTGAAAATCAGGCCCAGCGACACGAATGGCAGGAAACCGAAGTCGATATAGCCGTGTTGCAGTGCTTGGGACAAGTTTGTGGGGTACGGCATGCATTCCACTGTTACGCTCATCAATCGCTTCAGTCGCACGTCCTGCATCACGTGAAGATGGTGCCAATCGAAGCCCTTCATGGCCGCCGCAGTCACCACCGACAGCCCTGCCGCCAACAAAATCGCTAGCAGTTTCCAACTCTTCGAGATCGGGGAGCGACTAACCAGTTCCAGCAATCCCCCGCCAATGAGCCACAGCGCCACGTGCCACGCAGAGATGAGCTCCAGGTGTTGGGAAAACAAATGTGGCCAAAACTCGAAGAGCCATGCAATCAGAGTACCTACGAGTCCGCTGATCCACCAGCCGCGCCAGAATTGCTTGTGCCCCTCATCCGCTGTTTGCCACCCGAGTTCGTACAAAGCCAGCCCTCCCACCAACCCGCACGCAGGCATCATCTCCGATCCTGCCGACCAGATTGCCAGTGCCGTGGCAATACCCACGAACACCCCTCCCGCCGTGGTAGGCTTCTGCCGCCACGCCAGGCACCCTCCCACAATGCAAATGAAGAGCAGCTGATGCAAACTGTGGTGGTCCGTGTTTCCAAAGGCCGTGATCACCATGACATCGACCAACACCGGCCACGCCACAATCCAGCAGGCCGCCAAAAGCCAGCCGCCCGCGCGCAAGCCCAATAACCCCAACGCGATCATGCCGGCCAATCCGACAATCGGCCCCAGCCACAGTCCCGCCCATTCCAACGCGCGTGCGCGCGGCATCCCACCCACAAATTCTCCCACCCGCACCATACCGACACCCAGGGTCGTCATCGGAGCCGTCCACGGGTTGAGCGTACCGTACGGTGCGTTGATTTCAGGCAACCAGTGAATGCGCGCGCCATCGCCGTCGAGAGCCCGTTCCACCAACCGCCAGCGCATCATGCTATCAGAATCAACGAGGACATAATGGCCGTCCGGCGCACGCAACAAGGGGACCTGGATGTTTCGGGCCCAGAAGTAGGCGATAGTTGCGGCTACGAACAGCAGCAACAGGAACAGAATCTCTCGGTTGGTAGTTTTACTCGACAAGGATGGATTTTATGATGCCGAAGGGCAACCGGAGTGTCGAGAGAAAACCCGTCCATGCCCGGGTGTGAAACGGCCAATTGTGCGGATTATCGAGCAACTGAATGCGCTCGAAACTGCCGCATGTTCTCGAGTGTCTGGCGAAACTGGTCTGAATCCGGTCGCAGCTGCACCGCTTTCTCCATCTGCGAAATCGCTTCGTCAAGGTGACCCTGTTTCGCCAGCGCAGCCGCCAGCATGTAGCGCGCTTCGGTAAACTCCGGCTTAAGGTGCACGGCCTTTCGGAGGTGTTCGGTCGCTTCCTGGATCTGCCCGGACTGCAGCAGGGCGGCTCCCAAATTGAAACACCCTTCGGCCAACCGCGGATCGATTTCCACCGCATGTTTCAAGTGTGCGATTGCGCCTGTGACATTACCGGATTGAAGCAGCGCATACCCAAGATTGCCCTCCGCTTCCTCGTAATCCGGTCGGATCTGCAGCGTCTGCTCATATTGGTCAATCGCGTCCTGAAGTCGGCGTGCGCGCAAATAGGCGTTCCCCAGGTTGTAATGTCCAGACCAGGAACCGGGATTCAAGGTCACTTCCTCGCTGTACAATGTCTCCTGGCTTCGGAAGGCCTCACAATGTCGCCAACTCCAGGTGCAAAGCACCGCGACCACGATGGCGGCGGCGAATAGGCCCAATGATTTTTCGCGAATCAGTTGGGTGGCGCACGCAGACACCAGGGCGATGAGACCAATGCTGGCCAGGTACTGCCAGTGGTCCATCACAAACGATTCCGCGAAGCCCACACTTAAGAACCCGAGAACCGGCCCCAGCATGACGGCAAAGCACAGCACCGCTGCAAGCGGACCCTTCCCCAGCTTGGCGCGGTTAAGCCATAGCGCCAGGATTACGCCCAACGCACATGCCGGATAAAGGTACTGCCACCACATCGAAGGATCGATTTGCCATTGCGGGTAGACGATCATGACCGGGTGCGGCCAGATAATCTTCCCGGCGTAAAACCAGAGAGCCCGACCCGCGAGCAAAACGCGCTGAATTATTGACAGGTGCCATTCTGGGGCCTGTGTGTTTGAAAGGGCCGCCTGAAAGTGCATCGTCACGATTCCCATCGTGGCGCCCACAAGGAAAAATGGCGCCAGAGGAACCAGATCTTCTCGCCTGATTTTCTCGCGCTTCCACCAGAGCACCACCAGGAGAACCGCCGGCAAAGGAACCACCGCCGTTTTTGCCAGCAACGCCAACAGATAAAGTGCGAGGGCTGCTCCGTAAAACCACCACCGCCGGGCTGCGGGAGCCAAAAACTTCAAGTATGCAAGGAATGCCAGGAAGAAAAGGCATCCCGAAAGAACGTTCTTGCGCTCGGCAATCCACGCCACCGATTCCACCTGAACCGGATGGACAGCGAATATCAATGCCGCCAGCCACGCCCCAGGTACAGACAGACGAGTCAACAATATCCCCACCAGAATCGCGTTCGCCACGTGCAAAAGTACATTGACCATGTGATAGCCAAGTGGCTGGAGACCCCACGCATGGTACTCCACCCAGAACGTGGAAAAGGTCAGTGGATAATATGGGAGCGGGACATCCTGCCAGTGCGCCGTCCACAGGTCTCGCAAGCCGCCGTTCGTGCGGAGCAGCTGATTATCAACTACGTCCTGAAAATCGTCCCAGATAAACCCATTATGCAATGTCGGTCCGTAGGTGATGAACGTAATGAGTATGATCAATCCTACCCACCAATAAATGTACTGGCTATCTTCCTTGCAGGCCGAGTCTGGGGTCGCACCGGTAGGTTCACCATCGCGCTTCATCGGGTCGGAACGCTACTATCAACGCACTTCAATTACAATCCTGACTGCTTGCGTCCTTCCTGCCGAATCAGTAGCCTGTCCCAGTCATGCCTCTCGACCTAACCAGCGACGACTACTTCATGGGCGAAGCGCTACGACTCGCGCGCACGGCCTACGACACGGATGAAGTGCCGGTTGGCGCCGTCATCGTCCGCGACCTTAAAATCATTGCCCGGGCCCATAACCAGGTGGAACTGCTCAAAGACGCCACCGCGCACGCGGAGATTCTCGCCATCACGCAGGCCGCTCATGTGCTCGGGGACTGGCGGCTGGAAGGTTGCACCCTCTTCGTCACGAAGGAACCCTGCCCCATGTGCGCCGGCGCCCTCATGCTTGCGCGCCTGAATCGCCTCGTGTTTGGCGTCCGTGACGAACGCGCTGGCGGTGCCGGGTCCGTCTTTCCGATTACCTCCGCGAAGGGACTGAACCACACCGTCGATGTGGTCGCAGGTGTGAAGGAAACCGAGGCACGCGATCTGTTGCAAAGTTTTTTCCGCGCCCGGCGCTCGGCGGGCTAGTTTAGCCCCGTGTTCTTCGGCAGAAACGGCTGCAGTTTTCTCCACCGCTGGTCCTTGCCGACAAACGCCTCCCACATGGCATTCGGGACCGATTCCTCCAGCATCGCCGTGTGCGGCCGGCACACCAGCCACGAGCCTTCGCTCAATTCTCGCTCGAGTTGTCCCCCGCTCCAGCCCGCATGACCGGCGAATGCCCGTACCCACTCCTGTTTGGGCAGCGCAGTAAGTTCTTGCGGGTCGGCCACGATTTGGCAGCGCAACTGTTCGTCGTTCTTCCCGCGCTGGAACCGGGCGAAAAGTAGCGCGGTCGTTTTGACCGGTCCGCCCTGAAATACCGGAATTTGCTGCAACGCCTTCGGCAGGTCCGGCGACAGCGCCACCTCGCCGAGTTTCTTGTCGAGCGGACGGTTCATCACCAACCCAAGTGTGCCGTCGGGACCGTGTTCGGCGATGTAGACCAGCGTCTGGTGAAAATTCGGGTCGAGCAAGTCTCGCGAGGCCGCCAGCACCAACCCCGCGAGCGATTCGCCTTCTGGAATCTCAAATCCCATGCCCTACCTTACCACTTCCCAGCATCGCGCGCATATTTGACCAGCCCGCCGCGAAATGGCGGGAAACCCGTGCCAAAGATCATGCCAACGTCGATGTCGTCCTCGGAAGCCACCACTCCTTCGCTGAGGCAGCGCTTCGCTTCGTTGATCATCACTCCCAGCAAGCGCGCCTGGATTTCCGCAGGACTGGGCGTCTTCCCACTCGCGAGCTTCAATCCTGCGTTCAGTCTCTCTTTCTTGCCTTTATATAGGTAAAACCCTGCCCCGCTCTTTCGCCCCTTCAACCCCCGCTCATAAACCTGCCGGAGAATCGGCGCGACCGTCATCCGATCATGGAAAGCCTCGGCGAGTTCGCGCGCTACATCGTACGCGACGTCGATCCCCACCTCGTCGATCAACCGAAGCGGTCCCATCGGCATTCCGAAATCAAGCATGGCCTTGTCAATCGACTCCACGCTGACGCCCTCGCCCAGCAGCACGCCCGCTTCGTTCAAATACGGCATGAGCAGTCGGTTCACCAGGAATCCCGGCGCCCCCTTCACGATAATCGGGATTTTCTTCAATTGCTTCGCAAACTCGACGGCCACTGCGATTACCTCCGGCGCGGTTTTCGTTCCGTACACGATCTCCACCAGCGGCATCTTGTGCACAGGGTTAAAAAAATGAATTCCGATGAATCGCTTCGGGCGGCCACTGGCTTCCGCCAACTCATCAATGGGAATCGCCGACGTATTGGAGGCGATAATGCAGTCATTGCGCAGGCGGTCAACCAATTCGCTGAACGCCAACCGCTTGACCTCGATCTTCTCGAGGACCGCCTCGATGATCAGGTCACAATCGCCAAAACCGGTGTACTCCGTCGTCGGGTGCACCCGCGCAAAACCGTGCTGCGCGTCCAGTTCGGAAAACTTCCGCCGCTTCACGCCTTCGCGGTACGCGTCCGCAATGCGCTTGACGCCGGTCGCGACGAACTCTTGCTTGATATCCTTCAACCGCACCGTCAACCCGCGTGCGCTGCACCATTGCGCAATACCCGCGCCCATCACGCCCGCGCCAAGCACCCCGACTTTCTGGATCGGTACCGTCGTGACTCGCGCCGAGACCGGCCCGGCGCGCTCCACCCGCCCGGTGTCAAACGTCAGTTTGGAATACCTCTCGCGCAGGAAGAAAATGCGGATGAGGTTCTTGCACACCGGCGTCGCGCTCACTTCGCCAAAGATCTTCGCCTCGCGCTCCAGTCCTGCGTCGAGCGGGCCCGCCAGACCTTCTTCTATCGCGTCAATGGCCCGCAACGGCGCCGGGTACTGGCCTCGCGCGCGCGCGGACACCTGCTTGCGGGCGATCCGACAGGCAATCGGCCGCAACGGCCACATGTTCTGCAACTTCACCGATTTGCGGGACGCGCGGCGCTGACCGAGCGCGAAGCGTTTTGCCGATTCCCGCAAGACCACGCTCGGTACGGCTGCGTCCACCAAACCGATCCGCCGTGCCTTGTCCGCGCCGACGCTCTTGCCTGCACAAATAATATCCAGCGCCGCCCTCAATCCAATCAACCGCGGCAGCCGCTGTGTCCCGCCCCAGCCGGGAATGATGCCGAGTTGGGTCTCGGGCAATCCGATCTGCGTTTTCGGATGGTCCGTCGCCAGGCGGTAACGGCACGCGAGGGCCAGCTCACAACCGCCGCCCAGGCACGCGCCGCCAATAGCGGCGACCGTCGGCACACCGAGTAGTTCGATCTTGGCGAAAATCCGGTGTCCTTCGCGCGAGAGCTGCTCACCATGGTTCGCGTCGCGGATCTTTTCCAGTTCGTTGATGTCCGCGCCGGCGATAAAGATACCCGGTTTGTCGCTGGCAAAGATGACAGCCTTGGGCTTGCGCTTGGAGAGTTCATCTAGAATCACCTCCAGCCGCTGCATTTGCGCGAACCCGAGGATGTTGACCTTCGAATCCGGGTCATCGAACAGCACCCACGCAACGCCGTCTGCGTCGAACTTAATCCGCGGAGATTCCGTAGCCACCAATGTTGTCATTCAGGTCTGGTGGGAATCCTATACAAAACAAATTGGCCCGGCAACATAATGCCGGGCCAAAAGGAAGGCGAGCTGGATGATCAGGCGGATTTGCGCCGGCGAACCAACATCCCCAATCCCGCTACGGAGCATAAGGCTAACCCCATAACCACGAGTGACGTACTCGCCGGCTCCGGCACTCCCGAGAAATTCGCGATGCTGACCATATTCGTGTTCGGGGCGGCTTGAAGGATTTCGCGCATGGCCAGACCAATTTCACCGGAACTCTGGATACCCAGCGCCGCGAAGGTGTTGGTATAAGCCAGCGTAGGGCCAATCTGAGAGCCGAGTGCGCTTCCGGGATCCGTGCCCGTAGTATGGCTGAAGACCTTCCCATTGATGATGAAGGTGCCGCCGCTGACTGTCATATCCATTGTAAGTCGATACCACGCGACCTCCCCGAGGCCTCCGGACAAGGAGGTCGACTGAAGAGTTGTCATGGCCGGACCGTTCATGTCCGCAATCGACAATATGTTGTTATCCGTGTTACCGGCGTCGGAAAGCATAAGGGCCAGACCGCTGTTGGTTGGGAATCCCTCGTTGTAGAGGAATACGAATCCGCCCTGCTTGGTGTTGTTGAACTCCTTGAACAAGATGTCAGCGCTCAGACTGAGATTGCCCGAGAAGATATTATCAGGAGTCGCAGTGGTCGGATTTGTATCGTAGAGCGTGACCGAGTTGGAGCCACCCGCTCCCACCGTGCCGACAAAGTTCAGGGCAGTGTGACCTGTGGGCCCCAAATCAAAACCGCGGTTGATGCCCTGCTGACGAACCAATGGCCCGATGTCTCTGAACAACCCGGAGGTCGGAGGATTATTATTGTTGTAGTCAGCGTCGCTGCTGAAAGTGATCGGTCCAAATGCTGCAACGCTCGCGCTAACGGTGGTCAGAAATAATGCTATGCCCACCCAAATTACTCGCATACCCGCCTCCCACTGATCCCCTGATTCGATTCGGCTGCGTAACTCTCGCTTCTTTATGACCCGCTGCCCTTGTCGCAAAACTCTTGCAAATTGTCAGTAGAGAAACCGCTCCGGCATGGATGCTTAAGGGGTGGCAGACATATATCCAAGTAAGTACAATGCCTGCAGGGCGGTTAGCTGCCTAAAGATAATTCTCTTTTTTTGACTCCGCTGTCAGGTCTCACGCACGTTCCAGAATCAGCGCCCCGCCTTGTCCCCCGCCCACGCAGGCCGAAGCAACTCCCGTCTTGAGGTTGCGGCGCTTCATTTCCTTCAACAGAGTCAGCACAAGTCGTGCGCCGCTGGCACCCACGGGATGACCGAGTGCGATTGCACCGCCATTGACGTTGAGCAGGTCGCGGTTGATTTCCATGCCGAATTCCTTGCGCATCACTAATTCCACTGCCAACACCTGAACCGCAAACGCTTCATTGATTTCCAGAAGTTGGATGTCTTTCCACTTCACGCCCGACTCCTCCAGTGCCTTCGGGATGGCGTAGGCCGGCCCGATCCCCATTCGCCGCGGATCCACTCCCGCGAAGGCGTAGCCGCGCAGGTATCCGAGCGGCTGAAAACCTTGCTTGCGCGCCTTTTCTTCTTCCATGACCAGCAACGCCACCGCGCCATCAGTGATCTGCGACGAGTTGCCGGCGGTCACGGTCCCGTTGTGCTTGTCGAACACCGGCCGCAATTTCGTCAGCGCTTCCATCGTCTGGTTGTCACGCACACCATTATCTTTGTCCACGTATTGGCCTTTCGCCAAATAAACCGTGGCCATCTCTTCCGCCAGTTTCGCCCGCGCTTTCACCACCTTCTGGTGCGAATCGAGGGCAAACGCATCCTGTTGTTCGCGGGTGATACCGTAATCGCGATACAGCACCTCTGCCGTCTGGCCCATGTTGAGTCCGCACACCGGATCCGTCAGCCCGAGCATCACGCCGATCCTGGGTTTGAAATCGCTCGGACGAAATGACAACATGGCGCTGAGCTTCTTCAGCGACGACTTCGCCCGCAAGAGCGCCGCGAATTTGTCCGCCGCCGCCGTCGAATACAGCAGCGGGATGTTCGACATGCTCTCCGTGCCCCCAACCACAAACGCGTCCCCCTGGCCCGAGACCATTTTTTCGTACGCGCTGGTGATGGCCTCAAAACCGCTCGCGCAATTGCGATGCACGGTGTAGGAGGGAATCTCTTTCGGCAGTCCTGCATTGAGCGCTATGACCCGCGCAATGTTCGCGGCCTCCGGCGGTTGCGCGACGCAACCAAAGATCACCTGCGAAACCTTGCGTGGGTCGAACCCCGTACGCTCCAGCAATTCGCTCACGACGATGCGACCGAGTTCCTGCGCGGGGAGCGACTTCAAATCCGTCCCCGCCTTGGAGAACGGCGTCCGAATCCCGTCGATGATCGCCAGTCGGGTCATCGGAAAATCTCTGCGAAAAACTCCTTCATCGCTTCCCACGATCGTTTATCGGCGTGCTCGTTGTAGGCCGCACCCTTCGAGTTGTCGTTGCCGGCATCAGGCCGCGTAAAGCTGTGGACGGCGCCGCTATAATAAATCATCTGCCAGTCCACCTTGGCGGAACGGAGTTCGTCTTGCAGCGCGGCCACATCGGCGGCCGGTACATACGGATCATCCGCACCCTGGCAGAGCAGCACCTTGCACTTGATGTTCTTCGCGTCGCGCGTCGGCGTGTCGAGTCCCCCGTGGAAGGTAACGATGCCGGCAACATCGGCCCCGCTACGCGCCAGTTCCAACACGGTGGTGCCCCCGAAGCAATAACCAATGGCGGCGATGCGCTTCGGATCAACCTGCGGTTGTTTCTCCAGCACATCGAGCGCAGCATTGACCCGGGCACGGAGCAATGTGCGGTCGCCCTTGTACTTTCCGACCATCCCTCCCGCTTCTCGGGGGTCTTTGGGACGCACACCCTTACCGTAAATGTCCGCCGCGAACGCGACATACCCCAGTTTAGCGAGCATGTCGGCCCGCATTTTGGCGTAGCTATCACACCCCAGCCAATCGTGCACGACGAGCACACCCGGCCGTGGCCCCTTCACACCGTCGTCGTAGGCGAGATAACCTTCGAGTGTGGTGTCGCCTTGTTTGTACTCAATGGCTTCGGTATGCAATGCGGCGTAAGAGTTCATGGCAAAAAGCCCCGCAAAAAGAATGGTAAGTTGCGTTTTCATAGCGCCTTCACGCTAACATGCTCGATTCCCTGGTGCAATCCGGGAGCGATAACTCATTCCTTTGGCCGCGCATCCAAGACGCGGACTTCCTTCAATGAGCTTTCCAGTTTGATGCGCTTGAGCATGTCGTCCAGCGAATGGATCTCGATGCGATTGGGCGTCAACTCGATCTCGGTCTGAAAGCGCGTACGAATCTTCTGTTTAAGACGCTCGACGTCCGACCCGTTCTCAGGCGCGACGTGCAGAATCAGCTCGTCCACGTCATGCGGATCATCGTGGGCCTTACGAATCTCCAACTGCCACTCGCCGACCTCGGCCGTGTCGTCGAGAATCTGCTGGAGCGAGTCGAAATTGACGAGCGTACCTTTCAGCTTTTCCAGTTGTAATTCCTTGGTGCTGGACGCGCGCCCGATCTTGCCGACGATACGCGGCACCGTACGCCCGCAATACGGGCACGGTTCCCAGGTAATTCCGCCGTCCACATAATCGCCCGTGCGATAGCGCAACACGACCGTGCCGCGCGCGTCGAGCGGTGTGTACACCAGTTCGCCCGGCTCGCCCTCGCCCTTGACTTCGCCCGTCTCGGGGTCAATCACCTCCATGATGCCCAGGTCGGTCAGTAGGTGATAACCGCTCCATTCCCCCGGCGGCGTCGGGCATTCACCCCACGCCAGGCGCGCCTCTGTAAAGCCGTACGTCCCGCAAACGCGCACGTCCCCCGCACCCATGTCCTGTAACATGGAAACCATTTTGCGGCGGATACCCTGTGGCGACTTCTCCCCGCCGAGGACGATCTTGCAGACCTGCGGCCACTTGCGGCCTTGTTCGTGCGCTTCGCGGATCACATGGTAAACAAACGTCGGGATGCCGACAATCGCCTCGGGCTTGATCTTCTCGATGAGGTTGATGTTGCCGTCGGTACCCATCACCTTCCCGCCGCCCGAGCTGACGAGCAACATGCCAAACTCCAGTCCCGCAAACACGACCTGCCAGAATGCCAGGTGTGGTGCGTAGGGAAACATGTTCACGCCGCGCATCTTCGTCGTCGCGCCGAATACCTGGATGATTCGCGCGCCGGCGGTGCGGAGATTGCGCATGTCGTGGTCGGTGTACGTGAAGGCCACGGGTGCCGCGCTGCGACCCGTGGTGGCAGTCAGGAAGATTGGGCGATACTCGCGCTCGAAACGCCGTTCCACCGCGCTGCGACCGCGCAACAACGCCTCCGCGACGACACGGGGACGATGTTTGAGCACCGAGATATCCGGCGTGATGATGAACTCGCGGAATTTTTCTGGCTGTTCCGGGGTCGGGAGCAAATCAGCTTTGCTCGTGAACGGAAGACGCCGCAAATCATCGACCGTCTTGATGTGCCGCGGGTCGATCTTATGCTCGGCGAAGAGCTTCTTGTAGTAGGGACTGAACGGGCCGATGACCTCCGTAAAGTAGTGGTGAAGCCTCTCGTTCTGGATGCGGCGCTGCTCCACCGGCGTCAGATGGTCCCATTTCATCGTCCCACCAGCCCCTTCAGCAGGGGCAACGCCGCCTGCGCCGCCTCTTCCCCGCAACGAATGTAACGCTCAGGATGATAAAAGTCGTACCAGACACTGTCGGCGAGAATCGGGCGAATCACCACGTCGGCATTGGTACAGGCGACTTCGGCCATGCGCGACTGCATCGCGTGCATGGAGCGCATGTACACGTTGATCAGGCTGGTCGGGGTCTCGACAACGGGACCCGTTTCGCGCATGCCGCCTTTGCTTTCTTTCCGCGACGCCAGCGACCTCTCGTTACGGTAGCGTTCGCGCTGTTTCATCTCATCTACGTTGGGAATCGTGTTGACGGCGATGATCTTTGCGACACCGGCATGCGCGAGCACTTGCACGGGCACCGGATCGGTGATGCCACCGTCGATCAACGTGTGGCCATTGGTCACCACAGGACGAAAGACGCCGGGAATCGTGATGCTGGCGCGGATCGCGTCGATGAGCTTGCCGTCCTGGAAAATAACTTCCTCAAGTGTGTTGATGTCGCTGGCAATGATCTTTAGCGGAATGAGCGTATCGGCGAACGTCAGCCCGTTCACAATCGAATGCAGGAAATTGTACACCTTGATGCCGCGAAAGATGCCGGCGCCGGGAAACATCGGGTCCAGCAGTTTCAGGAACGTGCGCTTGTCGCGTATCCGCTTGGCGATCGCCTCCATCTCGTCGGCGCTCTTTCCAACAGCCCACGCCGCCGCGATGAGCGCGCCCATCGAACTGCCAGCCACCATGTCGATGGCGATCCCCTCACGTTCCAGCACGCGGATAACCCCAATGTGTGCCAGGCCGCGGGCCCCGCCCGTCCCGAGCGCCAATCCAACCAACACATTGCCCAACTCGCGCGCCATGCGCCGCACCACCAGGCTGTACGGCTCCATCGGCTTGCGAATCGCGTAGGGGGTCCCATCCACGGCCTCGACAACCTCGGACTCGGGAATCCAGCGCAAGAGATACGAGATCGGCTGTCCGACCTTTCGCTCGGCTTCTTCCACGTACGGCGCGCTGGCGTCACCGACTGCTGTGAGGATCACTCGCACCTGCGGCCCACGCGCCGCTGCGTGGGAACGGAAATCCTCCAGCAACAGCCGGGTGCGGTAGAGATGCTCGTCGTCGTACTTGGCGATGACGAACACCTGGTCCGATTGCACGAGGCAAGCGAACACGGACGCGGAGACTGCGTTCGGAAGATCGCAAATCACGTAATCGTACTGCTTCACGAGATGGCCGAACACCGGCGCAATGAGCGCGATCTCGCGCTCGTCGCCCACGAGATCAAGATTCAAGCGGTCGTAACCGAGCGGGGAATGCACCGTGATGTCTTGCAGCCCGAGGCCGCTGCGGAAATCGAGGCGCTCGCAGTTCAACAGCGGTACGCCGCGCTGCCGGCCGCTAAAATCGAGGAGCAGCACGGGCTCGCGCGTTTCGTGGGCAAGGCTGGCAGCCAGGTTGTGCGCGAGGGTCGTCTTCCCCGTGTCGGGCAGGGAGCCGTAGAGCGAGATGATTATGCTCCGCTTGGCACGATATTTCTCTTCACGAAGTTCCTTGATTCGATGACCCAGCCGTTGGCTGAAGCTCACCGCCACGCGCGGGTCGCGATTGACCACGGAATCGAAATCTTCGCGCGGGATTTTCAGGAGCATCGAATCGTTGAGCGCGCGCACATTCGCCCAATGCGTCTCCCCGCTCAGCAGCGGCATCTCCCCAAAACAATCGCCATCACAATAGGTGGCGAAAATACGGTCCCGTCCGCTCTTGAGCCGTGTGTACGCCTGGAGTCGACCCGAAACGACGACATAAAGCGCATCGCCAGGGTCATTTTCGCGCACGACAAGGTCGCCCTTCTTGACCGCGACAAATTCAGCGCGCTCAGCCAGGCCCTTCATCAGCTCTTTGCCAAGGCTGGCCAGAACTGGCACGCTTTCAAGTACTTGGAGTTTGTGCTCCATGCCGCAATCCTTCCCACCAACACTCTGTCTCGACGTGAGCGTTTAGGCTCACTTCCACCACAATTATAGTAAAGCAAGCCGTGGGCCGAATCAATGGCCAGCGGCTTGATTCTGAAGGAGTTCGATAAGCCGCAACGTGGTCTTGCCGGCGATTTCCAGGCTGCGCGAGCTGATCTTGTCGAGTGTGTCCTTCTCTGTATGCCAATAATCGTTAAGGCCCGGCTTGCTACCGAATTCAAAGTCAATCAGATCAACGGCTGGGATTCCCGCCCGCATGAATGGCACGTGGTCGTCAAGGATCCCATTCCCGCCGTAGGCGAAGTAGTCACGGAACCCCGCCGCGCGCGAAGCGTCAAAGGTCTGCGGGATCAGCGAGCCGTTGACGGTGATATTCAAATTCTTGTCGCCGATCATATCCAGCAACACCATCGCCTTGACCTGGCCGATTTGATTCCTGCCTTTGAGATCTTCGATAAAGAACTTGCTCCCCCACAGCCCGTCCTCCTCGCCGTACTGCTGCACAGCCTCTTCGCCGTCAAAAAACACAAACCACAGGCCCGGCTGCTCGGCAGCGATGCGCGCGATTTCCAGCAGCGCACCCGAGCTGGAGCCGCCGTCGTTGGCGCCGACGAACGTGATGTTCGTAAAGAACTTCGTATCGTAGTGCGAACCGATGATGATCACGCGATTGGGGCGGGCCGGCTGCACGCGCGTCCTGGCCACAATATTCCGAAATTGCTTTGGCCCGAGGGGCGTCGGCGCGATGAAGACTTGTTCCTCGGTAGCCAGCCCGTATTCCTCCAACTGGGTCTTGATGTAAGTAGCCGCGCGTCCAAGCCCATCGCTTCCGCTGGGTCGCGGCCCATAACCGACAAGTTTTTCAACATGCCGGTACGCCCGCTCGCCGCTGTACTGTTGCCAGGGAATTGGCGGCGGCGGTCGCGACCCGCCACAGCCGCAAACGAGCCCGACGATAAGGACGAAGCCTAGTCGCCGTGCCATTGTTCCGCCCAGGCAATGCGTCGCGCGAGCGACGGGTGATCGTGCAGGAGAAACTCAACAACCGGATGCGGTGAAAGATCCGCGAGATTCTGCTCCCCGAGTTTCCGCATGGCGCGTATGAACGCGTCGCGATTTGCAGTCAACTCCAGCGCCGTGGCGTCCGCTTTCCATTCACGGGAGCGGGAGAAAGCGTTATTCAGCGGCATCGCCACCAACCCAAAAACAAACAGGCACAGTGCTAACAGCGGGAATGCGGCGATGTCCCAGACGTGGTCGTACCCGAGTCGGGTCATGCCCCAGTGCAACCCGAGGTCGGCGACTTTGAGTCCAACGAAGGTCGTCACCGTTCCCCAAGCGATCATCTTCGTAATGTCGCCGTGCTGGTAGTGCGCCATCTCGTGCGCCATGACCACCTCAATCTCGTCCTCCGCAAATTTATCCAGCAAGGTGTCGCCGAGAATGATGCGCTTGGTGGTGCCAAGTCCCGCGAACGCCGCGTTGGCTTTCTTCGTCTTCTCGCTCATCCCCATCCGGTAGACCCCAAGGACTTTTGCACCGACCCGTTGCGCGAGCGCCGTGAGCTTCTCGCGTAACGGCTCGTTTTCCAAGGGCTGCAATTTGTAAAAGAGTGGGAGAATCAGCACGGGAAAGAGCGCCGACATCGCCACGCCAAACACCAGGAAGAAAAGTCCAGCGCCAACCCACCACCAGTCGCCAGCGCGTCGCAAAAGGAAATACAGAACGTCCAGTAGCACGACACTCAGCAGCAAATTCAACCCGAGGGACTTCAGTTCATCGAGCGCCCACGCACCGAGGCTTTCGTTGGACAGCCCGAACTTATGTTCGAGATGATAGTCGCCAAGATAGTTCAGCGGCAAAAATAGCAACTTGGTCGCGATGATGACCACCGCGCCATAAATCGCGACGTGGATCCACGGGTTCGGCGAGATGGATTGCACTACGCTCGCAAGGATGTCCGAACCTGCCCAATAGAGAAACACGATGAGCGACAGGATGGTGTACACCGTCTCCACCACAAAAAGAAAGTTGTGGATCGCCTCGTAGCGTTTTGCGCGTTGCTGTTGGCTGGGTTCGTCCATTTCGGCACTCGGCGAGCGCCCTAGAGATTGTCGATGCCGAGGATGCCGAGCAGGCGCGCCAGATCGTCGTTCCCGTAATATTCGATCTCGATCCGTCCCTTTTTCTTACCGTGATAAACGCTGACGTGGGTGCCGAGCTTCTGCTGCAGTCGCTCTTCGACCGCCAAAACGTGCGTCGATTTCGCCACCCCACCGAGTGTGCGCGCGCGAACTTTCGCTTCCCCTTTGAGCTGTTCTACGAGTTGTTCCGTCTCGCGCACGGTGAGATTGCGCTTCAGTACGCGCTCGGCAACCAGCCGCTGCTCCGCGGGATTGGCCAGCCCGAGAATCGCCTTGGCATGACCGACACTGAGCCGGTCATCAGCGATCCACGACTGCACTTCCCCGGGTAAACCGAGCAATCGCATCGAGTTAGCTACCGCCGCGCGGCTTCGACCCACTTTTTCGGCGATTTGCTCCTGAGTAAGCTTGAACTGCGTGGAAAGTTGTTCGTATGCCCGCGCCTCTTCAACCGCATTGAGATCTTCGCGCTGCAGGTTTTCGATGAGCGCGATTTCAAGCACTTCCTGGTCGTTCGCCTCACGAACGATCGCGGGAATCGTCGTCAGCCCCGCCTCGCGCGCCGCTCGCCAGCGGCGCTCGCCCGCAATCAGTTCGTAGCGGTGCGTGCCATCGGTTGCGGCAACCGGTCTTACCAGCAACGGCTGAATAACGCCGCGCTGCTTGATGGAATCCGCCAGTTCGCGTAGTTGCTCCGGATCAAAATCGGTGCGCGGCTGAAAGCGGCTGCGTTCGATGGTATCGATGCCCAGATGGCGAACCGCGTTGCCGTCGCTGTCGCTGCCGGTGCTGGCCATTCTCGAGCCAAGTGGTTGGACTACGTTCGTCGCGGGGGGCACGATAGCGACTTCAACGTGAGGAGGTTCGGCCGCCACGCTGCGAACAACCCCGCCACTAATCAGTGAATCCAATCCCCTACCCAACGCCTTCTTTGTCATGGTGGAAATCCCACCTCCTTAATACCACCGTATTTAGCTGGAAACCAGCGCCCTGTCGAGCAGAAACCGCCGCTTCGACCGCCAATAGTCCTTGCCGCTCCCGCGCAAAACTGCTTTCATCAAACCAACCGAAACCAGCGAGGAGAACCAGCCCATGATTACGCGAAGAGATGTTCTTGTGGCCGTTACCGCGATCGGTCTGACTACAGTGGCGATGACACTCGCCGACTCGGTCGCGGGTCCCATTCTTCATTGTTCCGTCTTCAATTGGGCCGATCTGAAGATGGAGGCGACCAAATATGGTGCGCGCCGACAAGTTTTTGATTCGCGCACAGCCATTCTGGATCAGCTCGAGGTTCACGTGACCACGCTCAACCCCGGCGAGATGCCTCACCCGGGTCATCGCCACGCGGGCGAAGAGTTGGTCATCATTAAAGATGGCTCACTGGAGGCTGTGCAAAACAGCGCAACCAACCACGTGGATGCCGGCGGCGTGATTTTTCAGGCTTCCAACGAATACCACAGCCTTCGTAATGTCAGCCGGACGCCCGCGATCTATTATGTGATTAAGATCGTACCGCCAGGCGTGAAGGATAACACTCGCTAATCATGTCTTCCGCTTCTGACACCCGTATCCGCTGCGGCTGGTCCATGAATCATCCGCTGATGATCGAATATCACGACACCGAGTGGGGCGTGCCGGTACATGACGACCGCAAGCTGTTCGAGTTCCTCGTGCTCGACGCCGCGCAGGCCGGCCTGAGTTGGCAGACGATCTTGCTGAAACGCGAAAGCTACCGAAAGGCGTTCGACAACTTCGATGCGGAGAAAGTGGCGCGCTATACGGAGAAACGCATCGAGAAGCTGTTGACGAATCCGGGCATCATTCGAAATCGGCTGAAAGTCCGTTCGGCCGTACAGAATGCGCAGGCATTCCTGAAGGTGCGTGATGAATTCGGCTCGTTCGACCGTTACATCTGGCAATTCGTCAGCGGCAAACCGCTTGTTACGCGCGTCAAGTCGATGAAAGAAATCGTCGCCACCTCCAGCGAATCCGATGCGATGAGCAAGGACCTCAAAGCTCGCGGTTTTACCTTTGTCGGCTCTACGATTTGCTACGCCTTTATGCAAGCGGCCGGTATGGTAAACGACCACCTCGTCACCTGTTTCCGCTACCGCGAAGTGCAGCGCTGACCGCGGGCCTTGTCACGCGCCGGGGTTGTGCTACACTGCAATCCCAATGAAGATTCGCTCATTGGGGGTGATTCCCGCCCGTTACGGCGCGCAACGGTTTCCAGGCAAACCGCTCGCGATAATTGCCGATAAGACCCTCGTACAGCGCGTTTACGAACAGGCCGCCAAGGCGAAGCGCCTCGACAAAGTCATTGTCGCCACCGAAGACACCCGCATTCTCGAAGCCGTCGAGGCGTTCGGCGGCGATGCGATGCTCACCTCCCCCGATTGCGCCACAGGAACCGATCGCGTCGCGGAGGTTGCGCGTGCTTACGAATGCGATCTGGTGGTGAACATTCAAGGTGACGAGCCGTTGATGCGTCCGGAGATGATCGACCAACTCGTCGAAGGTATGCAATCCGATTCACAGTGCGTCATGGGCACGCTGGCCCGCAAGCTGGAGTCCGCCGCCAATCTCGACAATCCGAACGTGGTAAAGGTCGCGCTCGCCCAAAACGGAAATGCGCTGTATTTTTCCCGGAGCCGGGTCCCGTTCGTTCGGGACGCGAAGACCGGCGACGCGCTGGAGTGGTTGAAGGCGGCGAAGTTTTACAAACATTTGGGGATCTACGCGTTTCGGCGCGATTTCCTGTTGAGGTTTGTGCAATTGCCGCAGAGCGAGTTGGAAAAGACCGAGAAGCTGGAGCAGTTGCGCGCGTTGGAAAACGGATTCTCGATCAAGGTGTTGGTTACGCCTTATGATTCGATCGGCGTGGATCGGCCCGAAGATGTCGAGTTGGTGGAAGAAATCCTGAGAACTCAGACATGAAATACATTTTCGTCACCGGTGGGGTGATCAGTTCACTTGGCAAAGGGTTGACCGCGGCATCGATTGGCACCCTCTTGGAGAATCGCGGACTGAAGGTCACGCTCGCCAAGTTCGACCCGTATCTGAATGTCGATCCCGGCACGATGAACCCGTTCCAGCACGGCGAGGTGTACGTGACCGATGACGGCGCCGAGACCGACCTCGATCTTGGCCACTACGAGCGGTTCACTCATGCGAAACTTTCACGGCTCAACAACCTCACGAGCGGCCAGGTATATGCGCGTATCATCGAGAAGGAACGTCGTGGGGATTATCTTGGCAAGACCGTGCAAGTCATCCCCCACGTCACGAACGAAATCAAGGATCGCATTCGCGAAGTCGGCAAGAAGAGTGGCGCCGACGTGGTCATCATCGAGATCGGCGGCACGATTGGCGATATCGAGGGACTGCCGTTTTTGGAAGCGATCCGTCAGTTTGCACTCGAAGCCGGCCCCCAGAGTTCACTTTTCATCCACGTGACCCTCGTGCCGTTCATCCGCGTGGCGGGCGAGATCAAGACCAAGCCGACCCAGCAAAGTGTCGCGAAGCTGCGTGAGATCGGAATCATGCCGCAGATCCTGATCTGCCGCAGTGAGAAGGCGCTTGGCAAGGAAGTTCGCCAGAAGATTTCCATGTTCTGTAACGTCCAACTCGAATGTGTGATTGAAGAACTCGACGTGGCGCATTCCATTTACGAAGTTCCGATCGACCTGCGTAGCGAAAAGGTCGATGAACTCGTCTGCCGTTACCTCGGCCTTGACGCTCCCGCCAAACCGTTGACCGACTGGGAGAAGATGCTCCAACGGATGATCAGCCCCTCGCGCAAGGTGCAGATTGCTGTCGTCGGCAAGTATATCCAGCTCATCGACGCCTACAAAAGCATGTACGAGGCGCTCAAACACGCGGGCGCGGCGCTCGATTGCGCTGTCGAAATCACGCGCGTGGATGCGGAGCATATCGAGAAGGATGGCGCGGAGAAGTACCTGAAGGGAGTCGCTGGCATTCTCGTCCCCGGCGGCTTCGGCAATCGCGGTATCGAAGGTAAAATCCTCGCCGCCCAGTACGCGCGCGAAAACAAAATCCCCTACCTCGGCCTGTGTCTGGGCATGCAGATCGCCGTCATTGAATTTGCTCGCAATGCCTGCGGACTCACCGGCGCCAACTCCACCGAGTTTGACCAGAAATCCCCCCACCCTGTCATCTGCCTGCTCGAAGAACAGAAGGGCGTGGAGGTGAAGGGCGGCACGATGCGACTGGGCGCGCAACCCTGCAAGCTCGTGGCTGGCACCAAGTCGCGGGAATTATACGGTGCCGAGGAGATTTCCGAGCGCCACCGCCACCGCTACGAGTTTAACAACGGCTACCGTGACCAGCTCATGAAGGCGGGCATGATCGTCGCCGGCCGCTATACCAAGTACGATCTCGTCGAACTGATCGAGTTGCGCGATCATCCCTGGTTCATTGCCTGCCAATTCCACCCCGAATTTCTCTCGAAGCCTAACAAAGCCCACCCCCTCTTCCGCGGTTTCATCGAGGCGTCGCTGAAGCAAAAACCATCATGAAAACCATTCGCATCGGCAACCTCACTCTCGGCAGCAAACCCGCTCCGCTCTTTGTCATCGCCGGCCCCTGCGTCATCGAAAATGAAAACATGACGCTGCAGACCGCCGAAGCCCTGGCCGATATTTGCAGCGACCTCGACCTGCCGCTCATCTTCAAGGCCAGTTACGACAAAGCCAATCGCACTGCGCGCGACAGCTTCCGCGGCCCGGGATTGAAGCGCGGGCTCGCCATCTTGGAGAAGGTGAAATGCCAATTCGGCCTTCCAATTTTGACAGACGTGCATGAGATCGCGCATTGCAAGCCGGTGGCCGAAGTTGCGGATGTGCTCCAGATCCCGGCGTTCCTCTGCCGTCAAACCGATTTGATCCAAGCGGCCGCCCGCACGAAGCGCTGTGTCAACGTAAAGAAAGGACAATTCCTCGCGCCGTGGGACATGCGGAATGTGATCTCGAAAATCACAGCGGTCGGCGGACGGAATATCCTGCTCACCGAGCGGGGCTCGTCGTTCGGCTACAACAACCTTGTCGCCGATATGCGCTCGTTACCGATGCTGCGCGAGTTTGGCTGGCCGGTTGTCTTCGACGCCACGCACAGCGTCCAGATGCCAGGCGGCGGGCAAGGTGGTAAGGTGACCGGCGGTGACCGCCGCATGGCCCTGGTCCTTGCTCGGGCCGCCGTTGCGGCGGGCTGTGACGGCATCTTCCTGGAAACGCACCCGCATCCCGATCGTGCCCGCAGCGACGCGGCGAATCAGCTACCCCTAGGCGAAGTGAAAGCGCTGCTGAAAACGCTGCGCGACATTCGTGCGGCAGTAAGTTAGACCTCTCTGAACGGCGTCCTCTAGCTTGTTAGTCAGCGCCTCCCTATTTCTACTGGGGAAGGCGGGGCAATGGCCGAAATTGTCAACACCTTGGTCCCCATTTAAGGGTAGCACTCTCTTGATTTGCAGCGCTGATTCTGATACTTTCCACACGAGGCCGGGCTGGTAGCTTCCTAGTTTTATCAAGCTTAATCGAAACGCAGGAACACAGAAGGACGCATCCATGAAGACAATTAAGTGGTCGGTTTCCATCACCCTGATGCTCGCGCTTGTCGCTACTGTAGCAAGGGGCTTCACGATCGATGGTACGGCGGACACGGATTACGGATCCGCGATCGTCACACAGAAACTCGGGACGTCGACTTTCAAGAACACCGAGACAAACTTCGACTCAGCCAGTGGCTCCGAACTTGACGCGGCCTACGGAGTCATTTCCAACGGCGTTCTCTACCTGGTACTCGCGGGAAACATGGATTCGGGTGATTTGACCAGCAATCCCTTCGATAAGCTCAACATCTTCTTCATGACGGGACCCGGTGGTGACCACACACTTGGGACCAATTACAGTGGCGCTGCTGATTTCGGCCACATCAACAATATGGGAATCAACGGAGGTAGCCAGCAGAATGGCGACCCCGGGCTGACCTTCGATACCGGTTTCGCGGCGAATTACTGGATCGGCATTACGGTCGGCCCCGCCGGCGCAGGCCCGAAATTTAACGTGAACTACGAACAGATCTGCGCCTTTTGCCCCGGCGCCTTCCTGGGCGCGGTGAGCAACTCCCCCCCCGGCAACGTTCTGACGAATGCTGCATTTGGTGTTATCGCCGCCCTCAATAATAGCAATACCAATGGCGTCCAACAGGATCTCTCGGGCTGCGAGGTGAATGGAGCGCCATTCAATCCGCAAAACGTACGGACGGGTGTTGAGCTGGCCATCCCATTGGCGGCAATCGGCAACCCGACCGGGCAGGTTTCCGTCTGCGCGTTCATCACGGACGATCAGTATGCCAGCATGTACAATCAGGTCCTCGGTCCAATCTGGGACGGCACGCCGACGTATTGCCAGAGCAGCTTCGGCACTGCCAGCTCGGTCGACTTCAGCGCGCTTCCGGGAACGCATACTTTCACGCTGGCAGTGCCCCCGTGCAATGCCTTCCTGGTTAGTCCGGCCAGCGCTTCATACGGCAGTAGCGGCGGAGCAAGTAATGTGACTGTGGCCGATGTCGGCGCCTGTTCTTGGAACGCAACAAGCAGCGTGCCTTGGATCGTGATTACGTCGGGCGCCAGTGGCGTGGGCAATGGCACCGTTACTTACTCCGTCAGCTCGAACACCTCGATCAACGCAAGGTCGGGGACATTGAGCATTGTCGGGCAGTTCGCGGCGACGTCCGTGTCCATTAGCCAGGCTGGTCTGGTTTTGCCTCCCTTGAGCGGCATTATCATCGACGGCACGGTCGACCCGGGCTACGGCTGCCCGGTTGCCGTGCAGCTGCTGTCGACCACTTTCGGCAAGAACACCAGCACCAACTTTATCAATGCTACCGGGTCCGAACTCGATGCGGCGTACGGGCTAATCAAGGATAATGTGTTATTCCTCGTGTTGGCGGGAAATATCCAGGCCAACGGTAACAGGGTGCACATTTTCTTCATGACCGGTTCCGGTGGGCAAAACACCCTCACCAATGTTAACCCTAATGTCGATGTTACCACGATCGGGGGTGGCACTACTAGCCGGTCGGTGCTGAGTTGGATGGGCCCCACGAATGGTGTCGCCAACGTGGTCGGCCCGGGCCCCGGTCTTACGTTTGATGCTGGCTTCGCGCCCAATTACTGGATGGACGTGAATTGCAACTCGACCACGAGCTTCTATAGCTACGCACAATTGTGGCCCGGTGGTACCAACGCCAGCGGCGTAGCTACCAATGGCTATTTCCTTGGCAGGACCGGCTCCACCAATGGCACGCTCGTCGGCGGCACGAATCCGTTCCTCATCCAGGCCACCCTCAACAACGGCAATACGAATGGCGTCGACGCAGGTAACGCCAGCATGGGGTGCTACACGAACCGTGCGGGCGTAGCCGGAGGCAATGCTGCCCAGGCGCTGACCGTCACCAACGGCATTGAAATCGCCATCCCACTGGCCGCTCTTGGCAGCCCGACGGGTACGATTGCCATTTGTACGTTCATCGCCAACAACACCGGACTGCAGTTGTCGGACCAAATCCTTGGCTCCTTCGGCACCAATGATCCGACCTACTGCTTGTTGGGCCCCGGCAGAACCACCAACAGTTGGGCGCCCTTCCTCGTCATGAGCAATTACCCCGGCCAACATTTCTTCTATGTCGGTCCGGAAATGCGCGTTACGAACGTCGGCGTTTCCAATACAGCCGTCAATGTCAGCTATCTGACGGAGAACAATACGAACCTACTTTACCGAGTGGAGCGCATAACGGGTAACTACTCGACTAATTCAGTTTGGGTGCCTGTGACGGGATTCACTCCCGGTACCGGCGGGATTATCACACAAACGGACAGCAACGGGGCTACCAACAAACCGGGCGCATTCTATCGTGTCCGGCAGTCTCCGAACTGTCAGTGAGTTCGAGCGTTCACAGATTGTAGGCCTGCGCCATCGGCTGCGGTGACGCAGGCTTCTTTCGCCTGCACGGAACCACCGGCTTGATTGCGCATGTAAAACACGCTAACACTGGAGCATGAAAAAGCTTCTCTGGATCGTGCCTGCTGTGCTGGTCATTCTTCTGGTGGTCCTTTTCCTCTCCCGCAATGTCATCGCCCGCGTCTCCGTCGAGTACGGCGCCAAAAAAGTCACCGGCTTCCCCCTGGAGATCGGCTCCGTCGATGTCGGCCTTTTCTCCGGCAAAGTGGATGTCCGCGACCTCAAGCTGATGAACCCGCCAGAGTTTCAGGAAAAAATGTTTGTCGACATGCCCCAACTTTATGTCGATTACCGCCTCGGTTCCATGCTCAGCGGCGCGCCGCATATCAACGACATGCTCATCAACATCAAGCAACTCGTCATTGTGAAGACCGATAAGGGTGATTCGAACGCAATGAAACTCAAGGGCGTCGTCTCCTCGGGCGGCGGCTCCAAGTCTTCCACAAAATACCAGGTGGACCAGCTACGCATCCAGGTCGGCACCGTCACCATCAAGGACTACAGCCGAGCCAAGCCTACGGAACGCACTCTCACCCTTAACCTCCAGCGCACCTACAAGAACATCAGCGACTCCACCGATATCACCCGCTTGGTCCTTCTCACCATCGCCGGCAACGTTCCCCTGCCGGAGATCGGCATCAAGCCGGAGGATCTAAAGAAAGGCCTCGGCAATGTCACCGATGCTGCCGGCGAGACCCTGAAAGGCGTCACCGAGCAGACGAAAGGGTTGTTCGACAACCTGAAGAAGGCTCTCCCGCAGCAGGATAACAAATAATCCAGGAAGGTGAGACTGGTACCCTGCCTGCCCTGCTCCCTGTGTTGCCTGTCGCATCCCAAACCAATTTGCGCTAATACTTGTGTCCACTGGCCAGCATGACCAAGCCCAGGCAATACATCGATGTGAGAAGAACGAAAAGGGTCGTGTTGTACGTCGTGGTCGCTTTGGTGGCCGTATTTGGCGCGATTGCCGCGTTCAGGTTGTGGAAGACTACCACAAGCGCGACCGTTTATTACCAGCGGGGATTCGCCGAGCAGGCCAAAGGCGATTTGGATGGTGCTATCGCCGATTACAATCAAGCCATCAAATTGAACCCCAGGCATGCCTACGCCTACAACAACCGGGGTCTCGCCAGGCAGACCAAAGGCGATCTCAACGGCGCAATTGCTGACTACGACAGAGCGATCGAACTGAACTCCAGTTATGCAAACCCGTACAACAATCGGGGTCTCGCCAAATCGGCCCAGGGCGATCTGGACAGCGCGATCACCGATTACAATCGAGCCATCAAATTGAATTCCACGTATACACTGGCTTACAACAACCGCGGTGTCGCGAAGTCGGCCAAAGGCAATTTGGACGGTGCCATCGCCGATTACGACAGCGCTATCAAGTTGGACCCGAATGATTCGCGCGCCTACTACAACCGCGGCATCGCCAGGCAGGACAAGGGGGATTTGGGCGGCGCCGTTGCGGATTTCGATAACGCTATCGAATTGGATCCGAAAAATGCCCAGTCCTACTGCACCCGCGGCTTCGCCAGACGGATGAAAGGCGATTTGGACGGCGCCCTTGCTGATTGCGGCCGCGCCATCGAATTGGATCCGAAAAACAGAAATGCCTATTACGGCCGCGGCGTCGCCCTGTACGACAAACGCGACTGGAATGGTGCGCTCGCGGACTTTCACAAAGTCTCCGCCCTGAAGCCTGCGGACTCCAGGTCGGAAACCTTGCAGGATTACTCGCAGATTCGAATCTGGATGACTCGCGCCAAACTCGGCGAGCGCGACGCGGCTACGAACGAGTTGAAGCAATATCTTCTCACACGAAGCACCGCCATGCCCAACGATTGGCTGGCGACCATCGCCCGCGCGCTGACCGGCGACGTGTCCGAAAGCGACTTGTTGAAGGCCGCCGACAGCGGCGATGCGAAACAAGCGCAGAGTCAACGGTGCGAGGCCTACTTCTACGCCGGCGCCTTGAGGCTGTTCGATGGCGACAAATCCACTGCCACCGACTATTTCAAAAAGTGTCTGGAAACCCACCTTGAAGATTACTACGAATACCAAAGCGCCGCGGCCGAACTCGAGTTTCTGAAACAATGAAGCGTCTCCGCAATCTCCCCGCCCTCGTTGAACCGGCGTCTCGCCTGCTCCCGCCGCCACCATGACCACTTTGATAAACCTCGACTTAACGCCACCAAACTGCTAGCCTCGCCACGGTAAATGGCGAGTGCCGCTTGTGTGCTGATGGCTGTCACGCAACGGCTGGGAGAGGAGCTAGGGGCATGAACAAACCGCTTGGGATCGGGTCGGCGAAGGCAAGAACGCCTCGCCTGATTGTTGTAGTTATCTTGTTGATTTTGGTTGGCCGCGTGCTCACGGCTGACGCGCAGACGGAGACGAATCTTTATACCTTTCTCGGCTCCCCCAACGACGGCAACCAGCCCTACGCCGGGTTGATCCAGGGCCGCGACGGCAATTTCTACGGCACCACATATAATGGCGGAACGAACAATCACGGCATCGTGTTCCGAATCACCCCCGGCGGCATCGAAACGAATCTTCACACGTTCGGCGACGGCAGTGTGAACTTTGCCAATGGCCTTGTGCAGGGCAGCGACGGCAATTTCTACGGCACGACGTATCAAGGCGGGACCAATAGCCTCGGCAGCGTGTTTCGAATCACTCCCGCCGGCATCTACACGAATCTCCACTCCTTTGGCAGCTCTCCCACCGATGGTGCCCGGCCTTTTGCAGCCCTCGTGCAGGGCAGTGACAGCAATCTCTACGGGACGACCACAATCGGCGGGGCGAGCAGCGCTGGCACCGTGTTTCGCATCAGCCCCGCCGGCAACTATACGAACCTCTATTCCTTTGCCAACTTTCCCACCGATGGCGCCAATCCAGAAGCCGCGCTCATACAGGCCAGCGATGGTAATTTCTATGGCACGACCATCGCCGGCGGGACGATCGGCTTCGGTACCGTATTTCGGATCAACCCCGCCGGTAGCGAAACGAATCTGTATTCCTTTGGCGGCTCCGCCACCGATGGAAATGGACCAACTGCCGCGCTGGTGCAGGGTAGTGACGGCAATTTCTACGGCACCGCCGAACAAGGCGGTGCAAACCACGACGGCACCTTGTTTCGGATCAGTCCCGCCGGCAACTATACGAATCTGTACTCCTTTGGCAGCTCCCCCGGCGACGGAAACTTTCCAGGAGCCGGTCTGTTACAGGGCAGCGACGGCAATTTCTACGGCACGACGGAACAAGCCGGGGCGAACGGTGTCGGCACCGTGTTTCGGATCAGCCCGGGCGGCAACTACACGAATTTGTACTCCTTTAGCAATTCCGCCAGCGATGGCCACCAACCCCATGCCGCGCTCATTCAGGGCATCGACGGCAAGTTCTATGGGACAACCACAACCGGCGGATCCAACAGCGTCGGCATTGTGTTCCGGCTGACTGTTCCCCTCAACCCGCCGGCCAACCAGATTTCTGCGGTCCAGTTGGCCGGCACGAACGCAGTACTTTCCATCCCTTCCGTGGCGACCGAAATCTACCAATTGCAATTTAGCAGCGCGATGGCCCCCACCAACTGGATCAATCAAGGTGGCTCCATCACCAGCAGCGGCAGCCTCCTGACCGTGACCAACCTCGGCGGTGCCCTGCTCCCGCAAGGCTTCTACCGGTTCGACATCACCCCGTAGAAAACAATCGGCTCAGTTGTTTGTTAAACGTTCCCAATTCCGGGCCTCCGGTGCTCATTGGAAGGCCGTCTTGTGGTGTCAAATGGGTTCTTTTTCCAAAACGAACCCATTTAAAAACACGCTTTCGAACAGTTGCAACCTCTTCTCATCCTGATGGATGTGCCCACAAACCCCCGAAATCAAAATGGGTTCGTTTCGCAAAAACCATGTTTTTGAACTACCCGTTTTTACACAACCGCTGCTTTCCTACATAGCTCCGCCCCGAAGCCGCAGCAACGGCGCAGGAGCGCCAAAGCCTTGGAGAAGGCGCGGTAGCCACGTTTTTTCAAAGAACTGAACGAACTATACCGCCCTCATATCACAATGTCCAGCAAAATTATCGTTTTACGATACATGATCGCGACCGCGGCCCACGCTGCTGGCTCCCGCTCGTAGAACGGGCGTCCCGCCCGTTCACCCCCCTCCTGAATTCCTCGCTGAACAGGCGTCTCGCCTGTTGCTCCTGTCTGCCGTCGTTCTTTCTTCCCCCCCTTCATCTCTACTTTTCCCTGTCGCCCCACAGCCGAATCTACGCTAATACTCATGTCCGCAGCCGAAGATGACCACGCTCCGGAAATACTTGGATGTGGTGAAGGCCGAGATGGATAAGTCCCTGCTCGAAGCGGCGGGCATCCCGGCGTTCATTGCCGGTGAGAATAGCGCCGCAATCGGTTACGGCAATATCTTCGGCGAAGTCCATTTACAAGTGCAGGACGCCGACGTCGACCGGGCTCGCCAGGTATTGCAGGATAACCAAGAGGCAACTCCACTCTCAGATGACTTCGTTCCGCCGGAGACCACATCTCCGGAAGCGCCTCGACCGAAAGTTGCCGATTCGGACAGTACGCGGACCGTGTTGAGTGCAGTGGTCACTCTGGTGGTCGTATTGGTCATGTTTGCTGCTTTCGGTTTATGGAAAACCTCACATAGCGCCTCCGCCTACTTCCGAAGCGGATACAACAAATGGACCAAGGGTAATCTGGACGGCGCAATTGCTGATTTCGATCGGGCCATCGAACTGAACTCCAGATACGCCCACGCCTACACGGATCGAGGACTCGCCAAGTGGGACAAAGGTGATTCGGACGGCGCATTGGTTGATTTCAATCGAGCTATTGATTTGGATTCGAAGGATACCCACGCCTACGACAACCGGGGTGCCGTCAAGCAGCTCAAAGGCGATCTGGACGGTGCGCTCGTTGATATCAACCAAGCCATTGAGTTGGACCCGAAGAATGCGCGGGCTTACGACAACCGGGGATCCGTAGAACATGCCAAAGGCAATTTGGACAGTGCCCTCGCGGATTTCGATAGATCCATTGAGCTGGACCCGAAATATGCCCATGCTTACGCCAACCGCGGCTCCACAAAGGGTGCCAAGGGCGATTTGGACGGTGCTCTTGTTGATTTCGACAAAGCCATCGAACTAAATCCGAAATACACACACGCTTATGAAAACCGCGGCTTCACCAAGCGAATGAAAGGCGACCTGGACGGAGCCCTTGCCGATTATGATCGAGCCATCATATTGGATCCGAAATTTGTTACAGCTTACAACAGTCGTGGCTTCACCAAGCGAATGAAAGGCGATTTGAACGGCGCGCTCGCCGCTTACAGTCAAGCCATCGCATTGGATCCGAAAAATACCAGCGCTCACTACGGTCACGGCGTCATCTATTACGACGAGCGCAACTGGAGCGACGCCCTCGCCGATTTTCGCGAGGCCTCCACAGAGGGGCCCACGATCGCGAAATCAGGGACGATGCCGGATTACTCACACATCCGAATCTGGATGGCCCGCTCCAAACTCGGCGAGCGCAATGAGGCAACTGAGGAGTTAAAACAATATCTTCTAAGGCGGACCGTCGGCAAACCCAACGATTGGCCGTCAACCATCGCCCGGTTCTTGACTGGTGATGTTTCCGAAAGCGACTTCCTGAAGGCAGCCGACAGCGGCGATGAGAAGCAAACGCGCAACCAAAGGTGCGACGCTTACTTCTATGCTGGCACCTTAAGACTGATCGACGGCGACAAATCTACTGCCGCCGACTATTTTAACAAATGCCTGGAAACCGGGGCCAAAGATCATTACGAGTACCAAAGCGCCGCCGCCGAAGTTCAATTCCTGAAAAGCGAGCTTCCGAACAGGCAGAATTGACCGCACCATGAATAAGTGGCCAGACTTCCTTTTCACCGTTACCATTCGCTTCATCGGTGGCGTCTTCATTGGTTGTCTGGCTTGCGTGCTCTTCACCTATCGAGTCATTCTGGCGGGATTCTCCCATGACAATGTTCACGGGCCGATTCTTTGGTTGATCCTCTGCGGCGTGATCGGTGGCCTGGTCACGGTATTCACCATCCCTCACTGGCAAACACCATGGTACAAAGGAATTCAGAAACGGAAGGATGATAACTCCGCGCGGCACACAAATAGCGTGAGGAAAGATAACATCAGTGGACCCAGAGAATGATTCTCTCGTAAGGATTCCAGTTCTTAATGCGGCTGAACTGGCAGTGGTGGAATCGTTGCCGGAAGCCTAGGGCACTTTCTACATCTCCTTGCCCGGAGACCATGAAATCACGGGTTCCCGACTTCTCATCCGTATCTCCGACTTACCCGACGTGAAGGAACTGCTTGCAGACTTCAGGATTCAGACGCCGGGAGGCAAGCTTGTTCCGATACTGTGGTAGTTGCGATGGCCCGACTGCGCAGGCCAGCGAACTCAGGGCGGCCAACCGCCGGCTTCTGACTTGACCTGCCAGATTGCGCAGTACAACAACACCGCGGTGATCAGAACACAATCAAGATGGTCACTTCTGTTTCGGACCCATCTAATCGAACTGAAATGGAGGCGATCGCAAAACCAGTATGGTCTGTTGAGAGTCGATCACTCTCTCTTCCGCAGTGCGTAGCGTGGTTGGTACAACCCATCTGTCAAATCGACGGTTTCTTGAAACAACTGTGCGACGCTTTCGACCGCGCTGGCAAGTTCCGTAGCCGTAGAGCCCAAGTGCCCAAGCGTTCTTTGTACTCGTAACTCGATCTTCTCTGGGGCACGCTCAAACTCTGCGATCTCCTCGAGCGCCGTCTTGTCATTGATCAGATATTTGCGGTTCAATGCGAACAGAACCAGCACGAGATGGTTCACAGCACGAGTCAGACAGGCAGCCGTCCCATAGGTGTCGGAGCGGGTGGCGAACTTGGGCGCGAAAGCAGTCAGCCCGAACTCGGCCAGCCAGAGATAGTCCTGTATCACGGCCTGACGCAAGGACGTGGGATAATCCGCAACCTTCCGCTTCAGCAAACCCAGTCTCTTTTCGAGATCGACTAAGGGGACACACACCGCGATTTCACCAAGGTATGTTCCGCTAAAGAATCCAAAAGGAGGTTGCTGGTTGTGGTCGAGTTCGTAGCGGCCCGCTTCGGCCTCGGCGATGACTTGCTCCACCTGTTCGAGACTGCGGTAGATGAAATCGACGCGCTGGCCGCCGATGGTCAGCCATGCTCCACCGTTGACCCACCGGCCCCACTCGTAAAAACTCGTGACTACCGGCCGGGATGTGTCGTTGACGCTCTCGGCCAGTTTGCGCACGCTCTGAATGGAGAAGGGAACCGCCTCAGAATAGAGCAGGCCAAGATCGATATCTGAGCCCGGCTGGGCACGTCCGCGCGCATGCGATCCTCCGAGCACGACGGCCTTTATCCCTTGGATCTCTCCGAGTTGCTTCGCCAGCGACGAAACCAGTTCTCTTTGTTGGACTGATAATTGTTTCACATTCAACCACACCGTGTAAGCTGATACTGTGCAGTTACGACCATTATGGCGTGCGTAGATCGCTTTCGCACCTTCATTCCGGCCAAGTCCCATCTACTGATTTGATCTGCCAGATTGTATGTGAAAGAACGATGGCGACCGCCGTCGCCAGATTCAAACTGCGCGCTTGCGGGTTGAACATCGGGATGGTGATCGTCGTCTCCGGATTCGCATCCAACAACACCTTCGGCAAACCGGCCGTCTCCCGTCCGAACACTAAATAATCATCCGCACGATACTGCGGCTGCGTGTAAGGCCGTTTCGACTTTGTTGTTACATAGTAGAAGACGGGAGGGCGAGGCTCCCGCCGAGCCGCTGCTTGCAGTTGCTCCAGCGACTCCCAGCACTTCCACGTCACCTGCTCCCAGTAATCCATCCCGGCCCGCTTCAGCGTCTTGTCGTCCAGCCGAAACCCCAGCGGCCCGACCAGATGCAGCGTCGACTGCGTCGCAGCACACAACCGCGCCACGTTTCCCGTGTTCGGCGGAATCTCCGGTTCAACAAGCACTACGTTCATCGTAGTCCGGAGGCTAGTTTGTCATTCCAAACCTGTCGAGGAATCTCTCTGCTCCCCGGGCAGTGCCGGTGAATCAGATTGACCACTCAATTCTCCCAGCGTACCGTCTCCGCATGACGTCACGGTCGGACAGGTTTGTACCTTGTCATCCCTCCTTGTTCCCATACTACTGTTGGAAAACAGCGCCGTGAGACGACTATCCTCATTTTGGTTGGCATTGATCCTCGGCTGTATGGCGGAAGGGGTATTGGTGGGTATGAATACCGCGTTTGGCAGCATCGGGCCATGCGGCCCTGGCAACGTGTTCACCGTTCTTTTTATGCTCTGGCATCTGCCCGGTATGCTTCTCTCGTCCCCCATCTGGGCGTTGTCCAATCCCGAGCACGAACCGAATGTCTGCACCGTTGTGGGTACGGGCATTGAGTTCTTCGTCGGGGGGCTGATGTTTACCGGCTTGTTTTATCTTGTCATCAAATCGCGCAGGGGCTCCAACAGCAAAAATGCCAGCGCCTAACAATTCAATCGAGTGAACTCTCTGCCTGCGGCGCGGCTCGCCAGTCCTTCACTGTTATCGTCGGTAATCCACCTTCCACAAGAACAACCCATGCGCCGGCGCCGTCTCGACCAACGCCGTCCGCTTCTTCGCCTTCAACTGCGCTTGCAACTCCTCAATCGTGAGCCGCCCCTCGCCCACCTTGACGAGCGCGCCCACAATCGACCGCACCATCTTGTAAAGAAACCCATCCGCCCTCACCGCGACCGTAATCAGATCGCCCTGCTTGGTCACCGACAACTTCGAAATCGTCCGCACCGTGTTCTCCACGGGACGCCGCGGCTTTGCCGACACCACCGAAAAATCATGCCGACCCCTCAACAACCCGGCCGCCCGCCGCATCGCCGCTACATCCAACGGCCACGGATGATGCCACGCGTACGCGCGAAGAAAGGGATCGGCGACCGCGCCGCAATCGATCTGGTACCGGTATTCCTTCCCCCTCGCGGAGAAACGCGCATGGAACTTCGCGTCGGTCACCTGCAGCCGCAACACACGAACATCCTCGGGCAGATTCGCATTCAACGCCTTCAGCAGAGTTGGAACCTTGAGTTGCGTCCGCAATGTACAATTCGCCACCTGCCCCCGCGCATGAACCCCGGCATCCGTGCGCCCTGACCCGTGGACGCGCACGCCGCGTCCGTCAATCTTCGCGAGCGCACCTTCAAGGACTTCCTGAACCGTCTTGCCGTTCGGCTGCAACTGCCACCCGGCATATTGCGTCCCATCGTAGGCGATCGTCAGCTTAAAGTGTCTGGGCTTCGGTTGAAGGCGGGTTTGTCGCATCAAGATAACTCTGCAACATGATTTGCGCGGCGACTTTGTCAATCTTCTGCTTACGTTCGCTGCGCCGGACGTTTCCTTCGAGCAACGCGCGGTTCGCCTGAACACTCGTCAACCGCTCGTCCCATTTCGCTACGGGTACCGTCGTCGTGCGCTCCAATTCCTCGATAAACGCCAGTGTGTGCTCCGTTTGCTCGCTCCGCGTTCCATCCAACCGCAAGGGAACACCCACAACAATCTTTCCCACCCGGCGGTCAGCGCTGATTCGCGCAATCTCGCGGCTGACCGCCGCGATCCCGCCGCCGTCAATATACGTCAGTGGCGACGCGACCGTGCCGGTCTCATCGCTGAGCGCCAGCCCAATCCGTTTGTTTCCAAAATCAACCCCGAGAACGCGCATTTCATTACAGCAGTCGCTTGTACTTCTTATCCGCCGCCAATTTTTTCACCACGTCGCGTACTTTCTGCGCCTGGTCTTTGTGGCAGATCAGTGTCGCGTCGTCGGTGTGCACGATCACGAGGTCTCGCACGCCGACCGTCGCCACCAAATGCTTCTTGTCACTCAGGACAATGCAATTCGTCGAATCGATTTCCACGAATTCACCGCACGCAACGTTGCCGTCCGCGTCTTTCTCGTGGTGACGCCCAATCGCCGGCCAGTCGCCAACATCGTCCCAATCGAAATCACCGTTCGCGACAACCACGTTCTGCGCTTTCTCCATGATCGCGTAATCGACCGCGATCTTTTCCATTTTGGGATACTCCCGCTCTAGCGCTCGCGCAAACGTCTTCGTGCCGGCGGTCTTCTGAATCCGCCCGCAGGCGTCCCACAGCACGGGCTGGAACTGCCGATAAGCATCCGCCACTGCGCGAAACGACCAGACGAACATCCCCGCGTTCCAACGATAATCGCCGCTGGACAGAAACTCCTCCGCCGTTTTCCGGTCCGGCTTTTCCACGAACCGCCGCGCCTTCCAGAACTTCGTCGCCGACTTGTTGGAAAGTTCTTCGCCGACCTGAACATAACCATAGCCGGTCTGTGGTCCGGTTGGCTTGATTCCAATGGTAACGAGAACATCCTGCGCCGCTGCCAGCTTCAACGCATCGCCAACAACACGACGATAAGTCTCCGTGTCTTTGATGTACGAGTCCGCCGGCAACACCGCCATCACGGCGTCCGGGTCCTGCTTGCCAATCACCGCCGCCGCCACCCCGATGCACGGCGCGGTATTGCGTCCCATGGGTTCAGCAATGATATGCTTCACACGCGGAAGCTGCTTGAGCACCAGCGCCGCTTGCTCCCGGTTCGTCACCACCACGATCCGCGCGTCGCTCACCAGCGGACGTATCCGCTCAACCGTCTGCTGGATCATCGTTTTATCGCCGACAATCGGCAGCAATTGCTTCGGTTGCCTGCGCCGACTTCGCGGCCAGAACCGTTCGCCGTACCCACCTGCCATGACCACTGCCCAATTCATTTCACTTTCCCTCTTTCTTCACCGCTCGCACCATCGCCCCAACGAAGCGCGCCACCTTGGCCGCCAATTGACGGTCCTTACCATGCTTCGCAATCTGGTTCACAATCGCGCTGCCGACCACCACCGCATCTGCTGCGTGAGCCGCCGCGCGCGCCTGCGCCGGGTTCGAAATCCCAAACCCGATCGCCACCGGCAACTTCGAGTGTTTGCGAATGGTTACGACATGCTGTGTCGCGGCTGGTGCGAGCTTCTTCTGCATGCCCGTCACGCCCTCGCGCGATACATAATAAATGAAACCACTCGCATGCCGCGCAATCTTATGGATGCGTTGCGCTGGTGTCGTCGGTGCGACGAGATAAATCGGATGCAATCCCGCCTGTTTCATCGCCGCTTCATACGCATCCGCCTCTTCTGGTGGCAGATCCAGCGCCAGTACGCCGTCCACCCCGGCCGCCACAGCATCGCGAACGAAATTCTTCAACCCATAATGGTGCACCACGTTGTAGTAAACGTAGAATACGATCGGAACCTTGCAACCACCGCGTCGCAGCGCAGTCACCATCTTCAAGACCCCGCGTAGCGTCGTACCGCTGTGCAATGCGCGCTCCGCGGCCAACTGGTTCACAACTCCGTCGGCCAGTGGATCGCTGAACGGGACGCCGAGCTCCAGCACGTCCACGCCCACGCGTTCAAATTCACGCGCCAGTGCCGCCGTCGCCCGCAGGTTGGGATCGCCAGCAGAGATGTACGCGATGAAACCCTTTTGGCGGGCCGCGCGTAACGCGCGAAACTTGGTATCGATTCGATTCATTATTGTCAGCGCCTGCGTAATTTTACGCAGCGCGGTTGCGCAGGTAGATAAACCGCAGACCTTCGAGGGTCAACAACGGATTTACGCGGTCGATTTCACGGATCTTTTTCGCGATCAGTCCGCCGTAACCTCCCGTCGCCACGACCACCGCTTTCTCCATGCCGCGCTCGCGCTTCAGGGCGCTCAGGATCTCTTTCACCAACCCCCGATAGCCGATGACCGCGCCCACACGCATGGCGGCGACCGTGCTCCTGCCGATCGCCGAGGACGGTTCGGCCAGCTTGATCCGCGGCAACAGCGCCGTCCGCTGGTAGAGATAATCCGTCACCGACGCCAACCCCGGCGCAATGACGCCGCCCACGTACTCACGGGAAGAATTCACAATATCGAAAGTGACCGCCGTCCCAAAATCCACAACGATGGCCGGCGTACCGTAGAGTTCTGCAACGCCCACTGCGTTTGCCAGTCGGTCGGCCCCGATCTGTTTCTTGTTGGGATAACGAACACCAACCCCCAGATCAATATTCGCACTGACGACCAATGGCCGCATGGGCAACAGGCGCCCGACCCGTTTGGTCATCTTCGGTACAACCGACGCCAACACGACTCCCGAAATCCTGTCATCCCCAAAGGGAATCTTCCGTACCGACACCGTCGGCACTTTCACGACCCGCAGTATGCGCCGGGCGTTGGCCAGGGCAAAACTGGTGTTGGTGTTGTTGATGTTCACCAACAGGAAAGGATGTTCCTTCTTCACGAGCGCTCCACCACCACGTCGCCACCCAGAATTCTTTCGATCTGCCCGCTGTCGCGCCGCAATAACAACGCCCCATCACCGTCCAGCGCCTGCGCAAACCCCTCGATGCGACGCTGACCCATCGTCACCACGATCTGCCGTCCGAGCGTCGTGCAAAGCTTGGCCCATTCGTCCACAACCGTCTCGAAATCCGTGAGTGCCGCCTGATAACACTCGTCCAACGCGGTCAACACCTGCGCCGCCAGCGCCACCCGATCTTGCGCACTCCCGGTTTCTAATTCGACGGACGTGGCAATATTCGCCAGCTCACCCGGAAAATCCTCCCGCTGGCAATTCACATCGATCCCAATCCCCAGGATCGCGAGTAGGATCTCGTCGGCCTCCGCCCGTAGTTCCGTCAATACGCCCGCCAGCTTTTTGCCGTTCACCATCACGTCATTCGGCCACTTAATGCGCGCGTCCACGGCACAATTCTGACGAATCGCTCGCGCCACAGCCACGCTCGCGGCCACTGTGATGCGACTGGCCGCGCTTGTCGGCAGCGTTGGTCGCAACAAGACCGAAAACCAAAGTCCCTTCCCGCGCGGCGAAGCCCACGCCCGTCCGCGACGCCCGCGCCCACGCGTCTGCGATTCCGCAAACACTACCAAACCTTCCCGCGCCCCCGACTTTGCTAGGTGCTCAACCACCTCGTTCGTTGACGCGGTTTCCTCGAATACCAGAATCTCCGAACCGATCAGCGGGGCTTTCAACTGCGCCTTGATATCATCCGCGGTCAAACGGTCAGGAGTGCCGAGCAAGCGATACCCAAAATGTGGATGCGATTCGATCGTGTAGCCGATCTTCTCCAACTCCGCGATCTCGGCATTCACCGCCGTCGCCGGCAGTTTCAAACGCCGCCCCAGATCATCCACGCGGACAAATTGCCCTGCCGCTTGATAAAATGTCTCCAGAATCGCCGTGCCGGTCTTCACCTGCGGCCCACTCTAGACGGAAATACGGGAAAACTTAAGCACAATAAGTGGCCCCGCCCAGTCGCCACGCAGCCCTTAAAAATACTGCCTTCTGGCTTGACATCCCCATGGCACTTCACTAGACTTCATGCCCAAAGGGAAACATGGGTATATGAGAACAACAACACGATTTCTCGGGCTTCTTGGCTTCGTCACGGCTGGCCTCCTCTTGAGCCAGACCACATTCGGGAGCAAGGGCGGTACGAGCATTCTTCATTGGATGCTGCGCGCCACGTTCACCAACACGGATCTTGCTCCTAATGCGGTTGGCAGCGTCGATGCCAAACTCAATCAACAGGGGCACGCCGACAATCAAAAACTGAACATCAGCCTGGGTAAGCTGGATAGCAACACCACGTATACTCTCTCCGCGGTGCTCGGTGACGACACAAACCTGACCGACGTCACGACGTTCACCACCGATGCCAACGGGGCAGCCGCTTTCAAGTACTCACATGTGGGATCGAGCCGCGGCAACGGTCATGGCCCCGGCACGCCCTTGCCGGATGCGTTGAAACCCATTAGCAACATTCGCCAGTTGGTCATCGGCATCAGCAGCACTCAGGACGTGCTTCGCGCTGACCTGACGGCGCCCGACAAGTTTCAGTATCTCGTGAAACGCGCGATGTCTAACGACCATGTCGAAGACTCCGCCGCCGCCGCGCTTCGGATCCACGCCAGCGGTTCGTTCGTCCAGTTCCGCATCGACGCATCAGGGTTGATGGCAACGCAGACATACTTTCTCGCCATCAACAGCGACATCGCGTCGAGCGCGACGAGCGACACGCAAGGCGACCTCAACATCAGCGACCTGCCCGGCGGAGCCCCCGGCATCCTTGATATCCACGATCTGGCGATCCTCAACAGCACTAGTAACAGCGTCCTCAGTACAACCTTGCCGTAACGCTTCTGGGTGAAGGGCCTCGGAGGGACGGACCACCTGTCCGTCCCTTTTGTTTTGCTTGAGCCGCGCCATCGTGCATTGCGGGCGCCCTTACCCAGAATAAGAAATCATGTAGCGCTGCTCGCTCGCCCCGGTAGGCTCGCGCATCGTGAAAGGCGACCTCCAATCCCCAGAGCACATCACTTATCTGCTGACGCATTGTCATAACTTCAATCCACCAATTCCAGCGAAAAATCCACCGCTCGCGCCGAATGTGTAAGCGCGCCGACAGAAATGTAGTCGACACCGGTGCTGGCGACGGCGGTGATAGTGTCGAGACGGACGCCGCCGCTGGCTTCGGTTTTGGCACGGCCTGCAACGAGCATCACGGCTTCCCGCAGTTCATCCGGCGTCATGTTGTCGAGCAGGATATGGTCCGCACTGGCCGCCAAAGCCTCTTCCACCTGCTCCAAATTATCCGCCTCGATGATGATCGGTGCATTCGGGTGGTTCTTACGAACTGAAGCGACCGCATCACCGAGGGCTTTCGAGCCAAGGCGGGCCAACACAACGCGATGATTGTCTTTGATCATCATCGCATCGAAAAGACCCACGCGATGGTTCGTGCCGCCGCCGACCGCCACCGCGTACTTCTCCAGAATGCGGAGCGTGGGCGTGGTCTTACGCGTATCCAGAATCTTCGGCTTCACACGCACGGAGGCCTCCGCCACCTTCGCGACGAACTGGTGCGTCAGCGTCGCGATCCCCGACAGCCGCTGCAAAAAGTTGAGCGCCGTCCGTTCACCGGTCAATATCGCGCGCGCCGGGCCCTTGAGGACACATACGCGAGCCCCCGTTTCCACCACATCGCCTTCGTCCACCAACAGCTTTACCGTGACTGCCCGATTGATCTGCGTGAAGACCGCTTCGACCACCGGCAAGCCAGCCACAACGCATGGTTCCTTCGCGACGATATAGGCTTCCGCCTGCTGGTCCGCCGGAATCGCCATTTCCGTCGTGATATCGCCAGCGCCGATGTCCTCGGCCAGTGCAGCGCGCACGAAGTTATCGACGATTTCTTGCGGCAAAGCGTTCATCGCATCTTTGCTGGACGACTTTTCTTGACCACGTTCACCTTCAACTTGCGGTCGTATTTCAACTGACGGCGGGCCGGGACTTCGGGTGCTTTGGTAGCTCCGCCGGGTTCGCTCTTCTTGAGTTCATCAATCTGGTCGCGCAGGATCGCCGCTTTTTCAAATTGCAGGTTCTCGGCGGCTTCCAACATCTCAGCTTCCAATTCCCGCAACAACTCCGCTGTCTGGTAGCCCCCAGGAGCTTCGCGGACGACCGAGGCTTCTACGGCGCGCGCCTTCGTGAGATCAGCGAGGCTGAGTTGCAATTCGCGTTTCACCGTCTTGGGTGTAATGCCGTGCTCCTTGTTGTACGCCAGTTGCTTGGTGCGGCGATACTCGGTCGTCTGGAGAAACTTCTTGATCGAGTCGGTCATCACGTCGGCATAAAGAACAACGGCCGCGTTGATGTGGCGCGCGGCGCGACCCGCCGTCTGGATGAGCGACGTGGCGCTGCGGAGGAAACCTTCCTTGTCGGCATCGAGGATCGCCACCAATGATACTTCCGGCAAATCGAGCCCTTCCCGCAACAGGTTGATGCCCACCAGCACATCGAAATCCGCGGCGCGAAATCCGCGCAGCACCTCGACACGTTCGATTGCGTCGATTTCACTGTGCAGATATTTCACGCGAATGCCGACTTCGCGGAGGTAGTCGGTGAGGTCTTCCGAAGTGCGCTTGGTTAACGTCGTCACCAGCACGCGCTCCTGTTTCTCGGCCCGGGCGCGGCATTGTTCGATAAGATCGTCGATCTGACCCTTGAGCGGTTTGATCGTCACGGCCGGATCGATCAGGCCGGTGGGCCGGATAATCTGTTCCGCGACCACTGTGCTGCGGCTGATCTCGGTCGGTCCCGGCGTGGCAGAAACGAACGTGCATTGGTTGACCAGGGTCTCGAACTCCGTCGAGTTCAACGGGCGATTGTCGAGCGCCGAGGGCAGACGGAAGCCATGCTCCACCAGCGTCGTCTTGCGCGAGCGATCACCGGCATACATGGCCCCGATTTGGGATACCGTGACGTGCGATTCGTCGATAATCAGCAAGTAGTCCTTCGGGAAGAAGTCGATCAACGTAAACGGTCGCTCGCCCGGCGCGCGATTGCTAAGATGGCGCGAATAATTCTCAATGCCGCCGCAAAAGCCCATCTCCTTGAGCATTTCAAGGTCGTACGTGGTCCGCGAATACAGGCGCTGCGCTTCCACGAGTTTGTTCTGCGATTCAAACCACGCGACACGGTCTTTCATCTCGGCCTTGATGGCATCAAAGGCGCGAACGATCTTCGAGTATGGCAGTACCCAATGCTTGGCGGGATAAATGGAAACCGAACTGTTGGTCTCGATCTTGTGCCCCGTCAGCGGCTCGAAGCGCGTGATCTGTTCCACGCGGTCGCCAAAGAACTCGATCCGTACCGCATCTTCGGTGTAACTGGGGCAAATCTCGACCGTGTCACCGCGCACGCGGAAATTGCCGCGCTCGAACTCGACATCGTTGCGGTTGTACTGCATGTCCACAAACTTGCGCAGTAGATCCTCGCGGCCCATCTCACTGCCCACCTCGATCCGCGCCATCATTTCAAAGTAGTCCTCGGGCGAGCCCAGACCGTAAATGCATGAGACGCTGGAGACAACGATCACATCGCGCCGCGACAACAGCGAACTCGTGGCGGAAAGCCGCAACTTCTCAATCTGCTCGTTGATGGCCGAGTCCTTCTCGATGTAGGTATCCGTCTGCGGGATGTACGCCTCGGGCTGGTAGTAATCGTAGTAGCTGACGAAATACTCGACCGCGTTGTGAGGGAAGAACTGTTTGAACTCGCTGAAAAGTTGCGCCGCGAGGGTCTTGTTGTGCGAAATCACCAGCGTTGGCCGATCCAGGTTCTGGATGACATTCGCCATCGTGAACGTCTTGCCGCTACCCGTAACCCCCAGGAGCGTCTGATAGCGGTTGCCCGCCCGGATCGATTCAGTCAGTGCCCTGATCGCCTCCGGCTGATCCCCGCGCGGCTTGTATTTGCTGACGAGATCGAAAGACATTGGACACGAATCTAACACAGCCATGGCGATCCGCAATATCGTCTACAGAAAACGCTGGCGGCAAAACCGATCTTGGTGCAATCTCACTGCTTGTCAGACGGGCCGGCGGGAACGCTGCATCACGACTGAAACTTGAGCAAGCTCTGGAGATGAAAATGTTCACCCACATTCGGCGCAACTCCCTGAAAGTAATCGCTGCTTCCGCAATGGCTTTATTCCCGATTGGAAAAGCCGCTTTCGCGGAGTCAAAGGAACCGCGACCCGAGGGAAGCATAACCGTGCGGCTCACCGCCGCCGATAAGCGTTACGCCCTCGCTGACCCACTCCGCTGGCACCGGGCATCCGGTAAAGTCGGCACGAACACGATTGTAATTCTGCCCGCCAGGAAGCAGCAGCCCATCCTCGGTTTTGGCGCCGCTTTAACCGACGCCGCCTGTTACATGATCAACCAGATGCCTGAGGCGGATCGCGATAAATTGCTTCAGGAGTTGTTCGACCCGAAGCAAATGGGCTTCAGTCTCTGCCGCCTCTGTATCGGATCGAGCGACTATGCGAAGACCATGTACAGTTTCGATGAAGGTGATCCTGACCCTGAACTCACGCGCTTCTCGATTGACCACGACCGCGCCTACATCCTGCCCATTGTTCGTCGCTCGCGGGAGATCAACCCTGACTTGTACCTCTTCGCGTCACCGTGGAGTCCGCCGGGTTGGATGAAGGACAATAATGCCATGTTCGGCGGCACGATCCGCGCGCATTACCTCCCCGCCTATGCAAATTATTTTGTGAAGTTCCTGCAGGCGTACAAGGATGCAGGCGTAGAAATCAATTCTGTCAGTTCGCAAAACGAGGTGGATACCGACCAGGACAGCAAAATGCCGGCGTGCCTCTTTCCGCAGGAAATTGAAGTTCGCTACGTGGGCCAGAACCTCGGACCGGCCCTGGAAAGCGCCGGCCTTAAGACGAAAATCTGGCTCCTTGACCACAACTACAATCTCTGGGGCCGCGCCCTCTCCGAGCTCGACGAGCCTGAGGTAAACAAATACACGAAGGCCATCGCCTGGCACGGATACCTCGGCAAACCGGAATGGGTCGAGAAAGTTCTGGCGGTGCATCCGGATGCGGAAATGTATTGGACGGAAGGCGGCCAACACTTCGACGATGAGGACTACGCAACCTGCTGGTCGAAGTGGGGTTCGAAGTTCACCGACATCCTCCGCAATGGCATGCGCGGCATCATCGGTTGGAACATGGCCCTCGATGAAACCGGCAAACCAAACATCGGCCCCTACAAGTGCGCTGGCTTGGTAACGATCAATTCCCAGACCAGGGAAGTCACGCGCAGCGGACAGTTCTGGGCATTCGCCCACTTTACCCGCGCCATGCAACGCAATGCCGAGGTGATCGGGTCAGAGGGAGACGTGGCCAGTGTGCAGCATGTAGCGGCAGTGAATCCCGACGGTCAGTACGTCGTTGTTTTGACGAACAGCGGCAAAACCCCGACCACCGTGCAGCTACGTGACGGATCAAGTATGGTCAAAGTCGACCTACCCGCCGACTCGGTTACGACTCTCATCTGGAAGTGATCGAAAACTCCCGGCAAGCGCCCGTCACATCGTCTCGCCGAGCCAATCGACTGTTTCGGTGATGACCCGGGTTTCCCAGATATGCTTATTGAACGTGTGGTCGGCCCCGGGAATGATCACTTTCTTGACCACACGCTTGTGCGCCTGTAACACGCGCTCGTACATGTCCCCGTGCAGCGCAGGGACGGTTTGATCCTTCGAGCCATGGACGATGAGGACAGGGCACGCGGATTTCACCACTTCGCGCAGCGGACGCATATCGGCAAATTGGCGGATGAAGGCCACGCCAACGAGATTGCCATCGTGATCCGTAATGCCGGTTTCCGCCAGCGAGGAGACGGCCTCGGGCGTGGACAATTCATCCAGAATACCCTCGCCTTCCGCCACGGGGGCAATCAGCACAAGCGATTTGACGCGGTGTTTCTCGCGGGCCGCGACGTGGGCTGCGACCGCGCCGCCCATGCTGAGCCCGATGAGCGCGAGGCGGCGCGAGTTGACGCGCTTATGCCGCGCGAGAAACTTGATCGCCTCCAGCGAATCGGCCACTTCCGACCGGATCGTCATGTCTTCGAAATCGCCGGCGCTGTCACCAGACCCCCGAAAATCGAAACGCAGGCTGGCGATGCCATGCTCCGCCAGAGCGCGCGAAATCTTCACAAACATGCGGTGGGGTTCGACCTTCGTTCCTGTGAATCCATGGAGCAACAACGCGGCGGGAAAACGGCCCTGCCCTTCCGGTAAATGCAGCATCCCGACCACCTGCTGGCCCTTGGATTCAAAAACGACGGGTGTTTCCATGCCGCGCGATAGTAGAAGCGGCCAAAGTCATTGTCAACGCGCCGCTCCGCCGCTACAGTCAACCACCATGCCCATTCAGTGCGACTATCACATGCACACGCCCCTGTGCAAACATGCGGCGGGACCGATGGAGGACTACGTCCAGCGCGGCATTGAACTCGGCCTGCGCGAAATCGGCTTTTCCGACCATAATCCCCTGCCCGGCGGTCGCAGCAGCAATGTGCGCATGGCGGAAGAGGAACTCGACTACTACGTCGAGCGCGTGACGGAGCTGCGCTTTCGTTACCGCGGGAAGATCGACGTGATGCTCGGCCTGGAAATGGATTACCTCGAAGGCCTCGAAGATTATTTGGCGCAACAACTCACCCGGCATCCGTGGGATTATGTGATTGGATCGATCCACTTTCTCGATAACGCCTGCCGCGAGTCATCGTGGCCGCGCCAGCACGCCGGCGACGGTCACAATCTTTACACCCGCTATTTCGAACGCGTCCGCCAGCTGGCGCGCAGCGGCCTGTGTGACGTCGTCGCGCATCTTGACGTGGTGAAACGCTCCGGTCACCTGCCCGGCGCGCGCGAGGCCGAAGACATCACCCGCACGCTCCAGGAAATCAAGGCGGCGGGAATCTGCCTGGAGATCAACACCTCGGGGTATCGCCATTCCGAACTGCCCGAGCCGCAACCGTATCCGATGCTCCCCATCGTCGAGGAAGCGCTGGCGCTGGGCATCCCGCTGACAGTCAACTCCGATGCGCACGCGCCGGATCAAGTTGGCCTCAAGTTCCGCGAGGTTGAGACGTTCCTGAAGCGGAAGAATTGCCGGCAGCTGGCGAAGTTCGATCGACGCAAGCGCGAGTTGTACGCGTTATAGGTTTTATTCATCCCTCAGTTTTTCGTAACACTGTTTGCAAAAGATCCAAATGCCCCGCCCGGAGTCGGTAGTCCAGCACAACTCCCCAATGTAAACGTGCGCATTGCAGAAACTACAGTGTTCGTGATCCCATCCTTTTTTCTCTCGTTCAAAGAATGACTCATAACCCTTTGAAAAATGCCAGGGCACCTTCGCGTTATGACCACCGGGAACAGGGAACCAGCGTTGTTGACCTGAACGCTTCAGAACTTCTCCCACTTCGGTTGATGGATCCTGTCCTTCGGGAACAAAAACTACGGCGGCGTCTGTGCCAGGAAACTTATACTCCTCAAGCATCGCCTTCGTAAACGTGTCTAGTGGTGGCGCGCTCATTTTGTTAGGCACTCTTTTAAGATGAGATCGCCGACTGGCTCTTGCGGGCTGCGACATCGCTGCGCCACGAGAGAATGAGGTACAAACCCACGCCGATGCAAATCGCGCTATCGGCGACGTTGAACGCGGGCCAGTGGTATTGGCCGACATAGAAGTAAAGGAAATCCGTCACATGATGGACGCGCACGCGGTCAATTAGATTGCCGATGATCCCGCCCGTAATCAGCCCCAGCGCGACACGCGAACCCGGGCGATTCAGTTGAAAGGCGTGACGAAAAAGATACATGCCCAGGAGTGCCAGCAGCGAGACGACGGCCAGCACCAGATTACAGTCCTTGAGGATGCTCCACGCGGTACCGGTGTTGGGCCAATTGACGAGGCTAAAGAAACCGCTGATCACAACGCGAATCTCTTCCTCGCTGAGGGAGCGCACCACGAGCCACTTCGTCACTTGATCGAGCACAGCCACCGTCACGGCGATGAGCGCGACCCATTGCATGGCTCGTCCCGACGTTACTCCTCGGACTCCTCTGCCTCGCCGCCGTCTTCGTCGGCGCCCTCGGTGAACATCGGCCCTTGTGGCGCCGGCCGACGATGGTCTTTCTCGATGTCGGACTGGCAGTTCACACACAGGCGCGCAAACGGCACCGCTTCCAGCCGCGCCTTCATGATGTTCTTCTCGCAGTTGCCGCAAACGCCGTATGTGCTGTGCTCAAGCCGTTTGAGCGCCTCTTCAATTTCATACAGCGCTTCCTGTTCGTTCGAGACGAGGCTCAACGCGAACTCGCGGTCAAAATTATCGCTGCCCGCGTCCGCCATGTGCAGGCTGTAGCCGCTCAATTCACCCGAGGCCTCCCGCTGCGTGCGTTTGAGGTTGTCGCTGGCCAGAAAATTCACGCCGTCAATGAGATGATCGCGCAAATCGAGCAGCAGCTTCTTGAACTTCGTCGCGTCATCCTTGGAAAGTTTCAACGTCTTCGCCGGGCGATTCTCTTCCGCGGCAAGCGCCGCCTCCGCCGCCCGCTTCTTCGCTTCGGCCTTCGATACCTTCTCTTTCGGCGCTGCCTTGGCTTTCGAAATTGTCCCCATGGTTCCCTTTTTCGCAATCGCTTTCGGTTTGTCGGCCTTGATTTTCCTGGCTTGTTTCTTCATAAACTTCTTTGATCCCACGGCATTTTTTATGCCCGCTGTTTCACGACTTCCGCGCACCGCCCGCACAATTCCGGATGCCCCGCGTCCGCGCCCACATCTTCCGTCCACCGCCAGCACCGCACGCATTTGCTGCCGGAAGCCGGGCTGACTTTCACGCGCAGTTCGCCACCCGTCGTTCCCGCCACCCGAACCTGCGACACAATCAACACCGTCTCCAGCACCGACCCGAGTTTTTCCAACAATTCGCGCGTCGCTTCGTTGTTCGCCTCAATTTCAACCTGCGCTTCGAGCGACTTCCCAATTGTCTTGCTCTGCCGCGCCTTCTCCAGCTCCAGCGAGGCGACCCGCCGGACTTCCAACAAACGTTCCCAGCGCGTTTCCAGCTCCGCGTCGCGCCGCTCCGCGTCCGCCACCGGAAACTTCGCCAAATGCACCGACTCCGTTTCCCGTCCCGACAGGCAATTCCATACTTCATCCGCCGTGAACGGCAGGATCGGCGCCAGCACCTTCGCCAACACCGCCACCGTCTCAAAAATGGCGGTCTGCGCCGACCGTCGCTCCGCCGAATTGGGCGCAAGCGTATACAACGGGTCTTTCATTACGTCAACGTAAAAGGACGAGATTTCCACTGCGCAGAACGCGTTCACCAAATGGTAGACCCGGTGAAACTCCAGGTTCTCGTACGCCTCGGTCAAATCAGCGACCAGCGCCTGCAAACGCGACACAAGCCAGCGGTCAATTCCCGCCAGTTTTTCGTGCGGCACCGCGTGCTTCGCGGGGTCGAAATCATAGAGGTTCGCCAACAGGATCCGTAGCGTGTTGCGCACCTTGCGATACGTTTCGGAGACGCGCTCAAAAATCTCTTCCGACAACGGCACGTCTCCCTGGTAGTCCTCCGAGACCACCCAAAGCCGCAACACATCCGCCCCGTAGCGCTTCACGTACTCTTCCGAGTTCGCCGGCTTGCCGGCCGACTTCGAGATCTTCTGCTTCTTCCCGGTTTCCGCAACCTGCACCACGAGAAACCCGTGAGTCGCCACCGACCGGAACGGCGCCGCACCGTTGCCCGCCACCGACATCAGGAGCGACGACTGGAACCAACCGCGATGCTGGTCGCTGCCTTCCAAATACAAGTCCGCCTGCCAGGGCAGCTGTTTCGTATCGGCCACCGTGTGCTTCAGTTCCGGCCGCCGCATCAACACCGCCCGCGACGACGAGCCGGAGTCAATCCACACGTCGAGCGTATCGTGGGATTTGGTGACTGCCTCGGGGCCTTTCCACTCCTTCGGCTTTAGCGCCGTCCACAGTTCCGCGACGGATTTTTCAAACCACACATTCGAGCCGTGCTTCTCAACCAAGTCGGCCGCGTTGCGGACAATCTGCGCGTCGAGAATTGGTCCGCCCTGCGCATCATAAAACGCCGGGATCGGTACGCCCCACGCGCGTTGCCGCGAGATGCACCAATCCGGCCGCTGCTCGACCGTGGCCGCGATGCGGTTCTCGCCCCACTTCGGCACCCACTTCACCTTGCGCACTTCTTCGAGGGCGCGTTGCCGCAGATTGAGGTGATCGAGCGCGACGAACCACTGCTCCATCGCGCGAAAGATGATCGGGTTCTTGCATCGCCAGCAATGCGGATACGAATGCGAAACCTCCGCGTATCCCGCCAGCGCCCCGATGGACTGGAGATGGTCGACAATGGCCTTGTTCGCCTTGAACACGAATTGACCCGCGAATTGCCCCGCCTCTTTCGTGAAGACACCGCCGTCATCGACCGGTGCGAGCGTTTCCAGTCCATACTTCTGGCCGATCTCGTAGTCTTCCGCACCGTGACCCGGCGCCGTGTGTACCAAACCCGTGCCTTGCTCCAACGTCACATACGGCGAAATTACAAAAGGCGAATCGCGATCGATAAACGGATGACGCGTGACCAGCCCTTCCAGCTCGTCCACCGGAACTTTCTGTTGGACCACCAACTCAACCCCGCTCGCCTGCGCCACCCGCTCGACGAGTCCTTCCGCCAGGATCCACGTCTCACCGTTGGGCGCTTTCACGCGGACATACGTCAGATCCGGCTTCACCGCAATCGCCAGATTGGCCGGCAACGTCCACGGCGTCGTCGTCCAGATGACCGCAAATTCCTTGTCCTTCCCTTTTACCGGAAACTTCACATACACCGATGGTGAAGTGTGGTCGGCATACTCGACTTCAGCCTCCGCCAGCGCCGTGCGACACGTTGCGCACCAGTAGATCGGCTTCTTCCCGCGATAAACGAAACCCTTTTCCACAACGTCCGCGAACAGCCGCAGTTCGTCCGCCTCGTATTCCTTGTTGAGCGTCAGGTACGGATGATCCCAGTCCCCGAGCACCCCGAGCCGCTTGAATTGCGTCCGCTGGATGTCGATGTACTTGCGCGCATAAGTGTCACACGCCGCACGGATCGTCGCCGGATCTGCCGTGGTATTGCCCGCCTTGCGCATGTCCTGGGTGACCTTGAATTCGATGGGCAACCCGTGGCAGTCCCAACCGGGAACGTACGGCGCGCAGTGGCCACTCATCGTCTTGTACTTCACCACGACATCCTTGAGCGTCTTATTGAGCACATGGCCGACATGCACATCACCGTTGGCAAACGGCGGCCCGTCGTGCAGTACAAAGAGCGGCGCACCTGCACGCGATGCCATGATCTTCTCGTAAAGCCCAGCAGAATCCCACCGCGCCAACATCTCCGGCTCGCGCACCGGCAGGTTGGCCTTCATCGGGAAGTCCGTCTGCGGAAGGTTCAGCGTGTCTTTGTAATTTGCCTGGGTTTCAGTCATGTACGCCCCGCCGAGAGCGGGCAAAAGTATCACGCACCGAGGGCCGTGTCAACGAGGGCGCCACGTCCGACCACCCTGAATCCATTTCGGACGCAAACGTGGCAGGAACGTCACCGTCGCGAACATGTCATCGGTTGTCCTCATCGTGTCGTACGCATTATTATTCTTTGGGAGCGCGAGCCTCCCGGCGAGCCGTGCCCCTCCCCGGTCTGTCATCCCGACCAACAACCACACGCCTCCACCATTCCAACGACCCGCACCCCATAGCGTTAGCGTCCTGTTGTCTCTGCTCGCTCTGCCAACGTGGGAGGGACGTTCCCGTCGCGACTCCCATTTGGCTTCATTTTGTAGTTTCCGCGTCAATCAACCCTTTAACCCCCTGAAAATGGGTTCGTTTTCCAAAACGAACCCATTTGCAAACCGACCTCTGCAAACCCCCAACAAATTCAGCCACCGCATGATACAGAGAAATTCCCTCAAAAATAAAATGGGTTCGTTTCGCAGAAACATATATAGGCCCCCTTCCTCCCCGCCGCTCGTGGTGGGGGCAGCTTGGCCTTCGACTCGTCCGCCATAGCCTTAGCGACGGCGGAAGCCCTGTCGAAGGCGGATAGCCGCGCTTGGCAAGCGCGGTTCTGACCCCGGTAAACGTCCATTCATAATTCACATGTTGACCATACACAACCCATCATGCCATGTCGAGTAGAATTATCGATTTGCGATATACACTCACTCACCAGGACTGACGTTGTAGCTGCGCTTCTATGAGCCGAGTCGGACGAGACGCCGCGATGTAGTTGTCGCGGCAACCGCAGATCTGATGGAAAGAAGGCACTAATCTCGCGGCCGTGCCCTACGGCGTAATATCAAACCGATAGAACCCCTGCGGCTGCAACGCCCCGCCGAAGTTGGTCAGTGTCAACAGCGCCCCAATGCTGTTGGTCACCGATACGCCGGGGACATTCACCCAGTTTGTAGGGTTCATCGAACTGCTAACCTGTAATTGATATATTTCGGCCGCTATGGACGGGATATTGAAAACGATATTCGTGCCCGACAACTGGACTCCAGTAATTTGATTGATCGGATACGGTGCCGGGTTGAGAGGAACGGTCAGTCTGAACACCGTTCCGTAGTTGTTCGTCCCTCCTGCCGTGGTTGTCCCATAGAAACTGCCGTCGCGACCCTGCACCAGCCCGGCATCTGGCGTACGTCCATCGTTGGCGGAGCCGATAAAGGAGTAAACGATCGTGTAGTTGCCGCTGGGACTGATCCGAAATACGATGCCGGCATTGTTTGTCCCGCCATTTTCGGTTGTCCCGTAGAAATTGCCATCGCTGCCCTGCATTGGCGCGGCTGACGGATAGTATCCATCGTTGGGAGGGCCGACAAAGGAGTAAAGATTCGTATAGGTGCCGTTGGGACCGATCCGAAACACGGTGCCGCAGCCGCCGGAACAATTGGTACTCGCCCCGCCGTAATACGTCGTCCCGTAGAAATTACCGTCGCTGCCCTGCGCCAGCCCGGCAAATGGCCCATATCCATCGGTGGGGGAGCTGCCAAACGAGTACAGAGTCGTGTAGGTGCCGCTGGGACTGATCTGAAACACGGTGCCGCATCCGATGGAGCAATTGGTGCTCGCCCCGCCGAAATAGGTCGTCCCATAGAAATTGCCGTCACTGCCCTGTACCAGCCCGGCATATGGTCTGGCCCCATCGGCGGGGTGGCTGCCGAAGGAGTACAGATTCGTATGAGTGCCGCCTGGACTAACCCGAAACACGGTGCCAGCGTTGTTCGCCCCACCAAATTCGGTCGTCCCGTAGAAACTACCGTCGTGGCCCTGCACTAGTCCCCAAGGATTGCTTCCACTATTGGAGGAGTTGGCAAAGAAGTAAAGTGTCGTGTAGCTGCCGCTGGGACTGATCCGAAACACTGTGCCGCATCCGCTGCCGTTACAATAGACACCCGTCCCCCCGTAATAGGTCGTCCCGTAGAAATTGCCGTCGCTGCCCTGCACCAGCTCGGCCCCTGGACCATCCCCATCAATGGGATAGCCGGCGAACGAGTAAAGAGTCGTAGAGGTGCCGCTAGGAGTTATCCGAAATACGCTGCCAACGCTGCTCGACCCTCCCAAGTAGGTTGTCCCGTAGAAATTACCATCGCGGCCCTGTACTAGCTTGGCAGATGGATCTCGCCCGTCATCGGTGGGGTAGCCGATAAAGGAATGAAGCATCGTTTCTGTCTGTGCGTCGGCATTGAAAGCTCGACCCGTCAAAACCACCAGACCTAATGTGATGATAAGATGGAGCGTTTTCCCCGTAGATAGCCCGACATAAATCGATTTGTTCATTGCCGACGCTCCTCCTTGAGGCGTTGCTAGACGCGCTTCCTAGCTGAGCGAGTTTAGCAATCCGGCAAAGATAAGTCGAACCTTTCCGTCCCGCGCAAAAGGATGGGTTACTGCCTCGGCTTCGCCGCCATCTTCTTGAAGAACTCCGTCGCCCGTTCCTGGATCTCGGCAGTCGTCAATTCCTCCTTGTGCGTCGCGATCCACCAGGCATTTTCCGCTACGTCCTTCACGCAAGCGCTGCGGTCCCCATAGAACATATCGACCGGTTCGTTCACGGACACCCCGCCCGCCGCGACCGCCTGCTTGTACGTGGCGTCAACGTCGGCAACATAAAGATAGAGCATCGAAGGCTGCGGTTTCCACGGGCTTTGCGGTTCACCAATCATCAGGATCGAATCCCCAATGCGCACCTGCGCATGAAGAATCGTGCCATTGGGTCGCGCGATTTTCGCCCGCTCCACTGCACCAAACGCCTGCTTCAAAAACTCAATCAACCGCCCGACATCTGGAACCAGCAGGTAAGGAGTGATCGAGTGACAATCTTCGGGGATTGGTTTGGCCTTCATGCTCTGCTGTTCTGCGCCTCGCACCCCAAAAAATCAAGCCGTGAAATGAGTCCGCTTCCCTGGCCTGTTTTCATTTCAGTTGTGCTTTCGTGTCCTTCGCGTCTTCTTCGTGCCATTCGTGCCTTCCACTTCCCGCTTTCATTCCGTTTCGGTTGTGCTAGCCTTTCGCATCATGAACTCAAAAGCACGCTACGCTTCTCTGTTGGTTGTTTTCGGATCGGTTCTCGCGACCACCCTCTTCGCGCAAACGCCAAGGGTCGATTTTCCACAGGCCAGTCCCACCGCCACCCTCAAGCAACACGTCGGTCTCACCGATGTCGAGATCACCTACTCCCGGCCCAGCGTCAAGGGACGAAAAATTTACGGCGGCCTCGTTCCTTACGGCGAGGTGTGGCGCACGGGCGCGAACGCCTCGACAAAGATTTCCTTCTCGACCCCCGTCAAACTCAATGGCCACGAGGTTCCCGCGGGCAAATACTCCCTCTTCACCATCCCCGGCGAGGACGAGTGGACGATCATCATCTCGAAGAACACCAACAGTTTTGGGGCCTTCGGGTACAAGCCCGACGAGGATCTGGTGCGCTTTAAAAGCACGCCCAAGAAACTTACGGACACAAGCATTGAGACCTTCGTGATCGAATTCAACCATATCCGGGACGAATCCGCCGTCATCAATCTGGTTTGGGACAAGACCGTCGTCCCCATCAACCTCGAACTGGATGTTGTGGGCAAAGTAGTGTCACAAATCGACGCCGCCATGGCCTCGACGAACAAGCCGCAAGCGCAATTCTGTTTCCAAGCCGCGACGTTCTACTTCAATCACGACCTCGACCAGAAGAAAGCCCTCGCGTGGCTGAATACCGGCCTCGCCGACAAACCTCGCATCGCTTACGAATTGCTCAACCTGAAGGCCAAGATTCTCGCGAAACAGGGAGACAAGGAAGGCGCGCTCGCCGCCGCTAAAGAGTCCAGTGAACTAGCCATCAAGGCCGAAGGCGCCAACAGTTCGTGGGTCAAACTGAATAATGACGTGATCGCCAGCCTCCAAACAAAACCGTAATCCAAGTTCATCCAACGCAGGGGAGCCAGCATGAACCAATTCAAGTCCACGCTTCTAATCGCCGCCGTCGTCCTCAGCGCCTCGCCGCTCATGGCCCAGCAAAAACGCGTCAGCCCGCACGACACCATCAGCACCGTCATCGACGGCAATCGGGTCACGATTGTTTACGGGCGTCCTTACACCAAGGACCATAAGACCGGCGAAGTCCGCAAAATCTGGGGCGGCTTGGTGCCCTATGGCAAGATTTGGCGTACCGGGTCCGACGAAGCCACGCTCCTCATCACGCAAAAACCGATCGCCTTCGGCGAGACGACAATCCCCGCGGGTGCCTACACGCTCTGGACTCTTCCGAATGAAGACGGTACAGCCAAGCTGGTCATCAATAAACAGATCGGCCAATGGGGCGCCACTTATGGGGATTCGAAGGAGATCTATAATGAGTCCCTCGACGTGGCGCGCATCGATCTGAAGAAAGACGCCCTCGACAAGCCCGTCGATCAATTCACGATGGCGATTGAGAAGAATCCGTCCGGCGGTGGTCTACTAAAGATGATGTGGGAGAACACCCAGTTCTCGGTACCGTTCACGGTCAAAAAATAACCGGGCTTGCGGATTTTTCGGTCGATCAGTATCGCGCATGAATGTAAGAATTCGATTCCTGGCCACACTTGCGTGCGCGTCAGCCTGTCTTTCCTCCACCGCCCGCGCCGCCGACTCGCAGTCGGCCTCGGCAATTCTGCAGGAACTCCGTAGTTTTCGCGAGATGGGCAGCGTCCTTTACATCGCTGCCCATCCCGACGACGAAAACACCCGTTTCATCGCCTATCTCTCACGCGGTCGGGGCTACCGCACCGGCTATCTTTCCATCACGCGCGGCGACGGTGGTCAAAACCTGATCGGCCCCGAGCTGGGCGCCGAACTCGGCGTGGTGCGCACCCAGGAGTTGCTCGCCGCCCGCCGTATCGATGGCGGCCAGCAGTTCTTCACCCGCGCCCTCGACTTCGGTTTTTCCAAGGACTACAAGGAAACGTTCCGCATCTGGGACCGCCAACAAGTGCTCGCCGACGTCGTCCGTGTCATCCGCGAATTCCGACCCGATGTCGTCATCACGCGTTTCTCCACCGAACCCGGCAACACGCACGGCCACCACACCGCGTCTGCCATTCTTGCGCTCGAAGCTTTCAAACTCGCCGGCGATACCAATGCTTTCCCCGAACAACTCGGAACATTGAAGCCCTGGCAACCGAAGCGCATTCTCTGGAATGGTTTCCCGAGAGGATTCGGAGGCCGCGGTACCGACAGCGGAACCAACACGCCTCCCGGCCTGCAACTCGACATCGGCGGTTACAATCCCCTCCTCGGCGAATCCTACGGCGAAATTGCCGCTAGAAGCCGCTCCATGCACAAGTCCCAGGGCTTCGGTAGCGTCGGCACACGCGGGAACGCGAACGAATCCTTTCAACTTCTCGACGGCGCGCCCGCCACCAATGATATCCTCGATGGCGTCGATACAACCTGGAACCGCATCCCCGATGGCGCAGATGTAGGCGCATTGGCTGATGATGTCATCGCGCGGTTCAACCCGCAGAATCCCGCCGCCAGTGTCCCGGCCTTGCTGACATTGCGAAAACGCCTCGCCGCCCTGCCCCCGGACAGCGTCATCGATTACAAGCGCCGCCAACTCGACCACATCTTGCAGGGCTGCCTCGGCCTGTATGTCGAAACGACGATTCCGGTGGCCGAAGCCGTGCCCGGCGAAACACTGAAAATGCGTCACAGCGCAATCGTGCGGACCGATTTCCCGGTGCGCTGGACCGCTGTTCGTTATCCGGACGGCACCGACGAACTTGCCACCAACGACAACCTGAAACCCAACCAGCCCGTAAACCATGAATCGTCCCGTCCGTTACCGGCCAGCACCCTATTAAGCCAACCCTATTGGTTGCGCGAGGAAGGCACGATCGGAATGTTCCGCGTGAATGATCCTTCACTCATCGGACGCCCCGAAAATCCGCCATCGTTTCCGGTGGAATTCGTTTTCGAGATCGACGGCCAAACGTTGGTCATCCCGGACGAACCCGTGCAAGTCATCGGCGATCGCGTGAAAGGCGAGGTTCGACAGCGTCTGGAAGTCATCCCGCCTGTTTCCCTCAACTTCCCCGAAGACCTCGCGTTGTTCGCCCCAGGCACCGCCAAGCCGGTAGCTGTAGAAGTCACCTCCGCCCGCGCCGGCGCGACCGGCACCCTTCATCTGGACACGCCCGCGAACTGGAAAGTAACACCCGCGTCGTACACTTTCTCCCTGACCAACTACAATGAGACTGCGCGTTTCACTTTCACCATCACCGCCCCGACGAACGCTACAACCGCAAAGATTCTGGCCGCCGCAGAGATTGACGGAAAGACCTACAACAATCGGCGCGTCGAGATTCGCCACGACCACATCCCGGCACTCTTGCTGCAGCCGCCCGCACAGTTCAAGGCGCTGAGCATCGATCTGGCGATTCGCGGCCACCAAGTTGGCTACCTGCCGGGCGCCGGCGACTCTGTCGCCGACTGTATCCAACGCATGGGATATGCGGTTACGCTTCTGACGGGTGCGGACCTGACCGCCGACCGCCTCCGCGCCTTCGATGCGGTGGTCATTGGCATTCGAGCTTTCAACACGCGCACGGATCTAACCCCAAATCTCCCCGGCCTCTTCGCCTACGTCGAAGGCGGCGGCAACGTCATCGTCCAATACAATACCTCCGATGGTTTGCAGAACACGCGTCTCGCACCTTACAATTTGAAACTCTCGCACGACCGCGTCACGGACGAAAACGCGCCAATGACGTTGCTCGTGCCCGATCATCCGGCATTTACGACTCCGAACCGCATCGGCCCCGCCGATTTTGATGGTTGGGTGCAGGAGCGCGGACTGTATTTCGCGAGCGAATGGGATGACCATTTCACACCGCTCCTTGCCTGCAACGACCCCGGTGAATCGCCTAAGAAAGGGAGCCTCCTCGTCGCGCATTATGGTAAGGGCTGGTTTGTTTACACCGGGCTGTCCTGGTTCCGTGAGTTGCCGGAGGGCGTGCCCGGCGCCTACCGTCTCTTCGCCAATCTGATCTCACTCGGGAAATGAAGCCGCTGGACGACAAAGCGACCGGCCTCCCCTGTTTCAACTCCTGGCGCGCTGTTTACATCTTCGTTTTCGTCTCCTTCGTCATTTGGGTGGGGCTCCTCGTCGCGCTGACGGTCACATTCTCATGAGCCCGCTCGATTTCGTAGTCCTCATCGGCAGCATGGTGGGAATCGCCGTCTATGGCATGTGGCGCACGCGCGGTCGCCAGAACCTGAGTGCCTACCTGAAGGGTGACCCGAACGTGCGCTGGACTGCCATCGGCATCTCAGTCATGGCCACCCAGGCCAGCGCCATCACGTTCATCTCCACTCCCGGTCAGGGCTTTCAGGACGGCCTGGGTTTCGTGCAAAACTACTTCGGGATGCCTCTCGCCCTCATCATCATCGCAGCGGTATTCCTGCCGATGTACCGACGCTTGAATGTTTATACCGCCTATGAATTTCTCGGCCACCGCTTTGACACCAAGACCCGTCTGCTGGGGGCAGCTCTCTTCCTCTTACAGCGCGGGCTCGCCGCTGGAATTACCATCTACGCGCCCGCCATCATCCTCTCCACCATGCTGGGTTGGCGATTGGACCTCACCATTGTCCTCAGCGGGCTGCTCGTTATCATTTATACCGTCTCCGGTGGCAGCGAGGCGGTCACCCTCACCCAGAAATACCAGTTGGCCGTGATCTTCGGCGGAATGGTGACAGCCTTTGTCGTCTTGCTGGCAAGATTGCCTGCGAACCTCTCGCTGACCGATGCCCTCACCGTGGCCGGCGGCTTCAACAAACTTCACGCGGTGGATTTCTCGCTCAATGTCAAACAACGCTACACGTTCTGGTCCGGGTTGCTCGGCGGCCTCTTCCTGTCCCTGTCGTACTTCGGCACCGACCAATCCCAGGTGCAGCGCTATCTTTCGGGCGCGTCGTTGCGCGAGAGCCGGCTCGGCCTGATGTTCAATGCCGTGTTCAAAATCCCTATGCAGTTTTTCATCCTGCTATTGGGCGTCCTGGTCTTTGTCTTTTACCAGTTCGAGCGTCCGCCGGTTTTTTTCAACCAGGCTGCCTGGAACTCGGGCATCAAGGATGACTCGGGAGACCATCTGCATTCCCTGGAACAAAGATTTGCCGCGATCCACGTCGAAAAAGAGCGACTGATTCACACCTGGCTAGATGCCCGGCACGCCGGCAACCTCAAAGCCGAAGCCGAGGCTCGCGGGCAGGCGCTGGCGGCGCTTGATCGCAGCGAAGCCCTGCGCACCGAGGCCAGGACAACCCTGCTGGCCGTGGATCCACAGGCGAAAAGCAACGACGCCGATTACGTGTTCATCACCTTTGTCCTGCATCAGCTGCCGCACGGTGTGATCGGGTTGTTGGTGGCCGCCTTCTTCGCCGCCGCCTTGTCGTCGAAAGCCGCCGAACTCAATGCGCTCGGGTCGACGACCACCATCGATTTTTATCGACACGTCATCAAGCGGGAAGCGACCGACGCTCATTATGTGACCGCCTCGAAATGGTTCACCCTCCTTTGGGGTCTGGTTGCCCTCGCCTTTGCGCTTTTCGCAAACCTGGCGGAGAACCTGATTCAAGCCGTCAACATCGTAGGGTCGGTCTTTTATGGCGTGGTCCTCGCGCTGTTCCTGGTGGCGTTCTTTCTCCGATGGGTCGGCGGCACCGCGATCTTTTGGGCGGCGCTGGCGGCCCAAACGCTGGTTTTCATCCTCTATTTTTCGCTCGGCATCAGCTATCTCTGGTACAACTTTATTGGCTGCGCCGCCTGCGTGCTGTTCAGCCTGCTCCTCCAGGCCGCGCTCGGTCCCACAAATCCGCCGGCAAAAGCACTGGCCACGTCATGAGCGCGTCGCCCATCATTTGCTTCGGCCAGCAGCCGTGCGGGTTCTTCCCGAAACGATTCCTCGTTGCGAAAATCCAGACCGCCCGGCGACTGCAAGCCGAGATCGGCGGCGAAATCGTGTTCTTCTACCACGACAGCGACCACGACCCGCGCGAGACGAAGACTCTACTGCGTCATCGTAAAACTGGTGAACCGGCCCAACTCAATTTCACCTTCGAGAACAGACTCCAACGTAAATTCTCCCCGCTCTACCTCAAACGCATTCCCGTCGACTGGCACGCGCACACTGTGCTTCAACTACCCAATTACGTTGAGCGCCGCTTCATCGAAATCTTCCGGGAAACTTCCGCCGGCAATGCGGCTGACTTTTGTCTGGAGATGTACCGCCAATTGAAACTGCTCGACGGCCTCCGCGTGGTGCGCTCAAGCGACTCCATGCTACGGCGCGCGGCGCGTGACGTCGAAGAGTTCTTCGTCGATGTGCCCCACGAGGGTGAAATCGTGCGCGCTCGTTGCAACGATGGCGCCTTCCAACTTCACGAGGGTGGAGATCGTTTCGTAACGCTACCGGCGACAAGTTTCACCAAGGAGCAAGTCAGTCCGACGCGCGATACCCGTCTCCGCTGGATGCAATCCGTTGTCCACTGCACCCATTACATCTCCGGTGCCGGCGAACAGGACTATCTGCACACGGATGAAACGCCGGAGATTACCTTCGTGAAACGTGATAATATTGACCGTTCCGATGAAGCCTACACCGAAATCCCATCGTAATTTGCCATGACGACCGGCTGCCCACTGAGAATCGGCATTACCTGTTATCCGTCGGTGGGCGGTAGCGGCATCCTTGCCAGCGCCCTGGGCGAGGAGTTGGCGCAGCGTGGGCACGAAGTGCATTTCATCAGCTACGAGCGTCCCTTCCGTTTGCCAGTGGACGCGCCCCGTCTGCATTTCCATCCGGTACTTATCAACGACTACGATCTCTTCAAGTACCCCGACTACACGCTACCGCTTTCCGTCAAGATGGCGGAAGTCAGCCGCGATCATCAGTTGGACGTCCTGCATGTTCACTACGCCGTGCCCCACGCGACGGCCGCTATTCTTGCGCGGTCGATGTTGCCACCCGAAGAACAGCCGCGCGTGGTCACCACGTTGCACGGCACCGACACCACGCTACTGGGTCGCGATCCAGGTTACGGTCCCGCGATCCGCCACGCCCTCGCCTGTTCGGACGCCATCACGACGGTGTCTGCTTTCCTGCAGCAAGAAACTCGGCAGTTGCTCGCAGTGAAAAAGCCTATCGAAGTGATCCATAATTTCTTCTCGCCTCGCCCACCCCGCCGATCGCGGGAAGAAGTGCGCCGCGAACTCGGCGTGAAAGATGAAACGCTCATCCTGCATTCCTCGAATCTTCGCCCATTGAAACGCATCGATCTATTGCTCGAAACCGTTGCGCGCATACGTCCGCAAGATTCGTTCAAGTTGGTCATCCTCGCCGGCGGGGATTTCACACCGTTCCTCAAAGACGTCCGACGACTCGGCCTTGAAAATCGCGTCGTCGTGCGCGAAAACGTCAACGACATCGAAGACTACCTACAGGCCGCCGATATCGGATTGATCACGTCCGAATCGGAGAGCTTTTGCCTGAGCATTCTGGAAGCGATGTGCTTTGCCTGCCCGAGCGTAGCCCGACGCGCCGGCGGTGTTCCGGAGGTGGTCGAAGATGGCGTTTCGGGATTGTTGCTGCCTTCACTGGACACCGAGGCCTTCGCCGGGGCTGTTGAGAGTTTGATCAAAGACTCGACCCGCCGTACCGCGTTGGGCCGCGCCGCGCAAGATCGTGCCCGGAAGCAATTTTCCGCGGAAGTCATCGTGCCGCGCTACGAAGCGCTCTATCGCCGCGTCTGCACGGCTACCTGACGCCTTGCTTCACCGATTGTAAGAGCAAGTCACGCTTACCGGTGGGTTGGTCGGCGCGATAACCTCCGCCCAACTCCCAGATAATCAGCCCTCCCAGGCCCTTCTGTTTGGCGTACGCAACTTTGGCACGGCACGACGTTGGGTCATCATACGAGATAAACTTATCGTCAGCAGAACCGGGTTGGTCGATGCTGAGGTACGCCGATTGCGCATTCGTGTCCCAGAAATACAATCGCGGTTGAAAGTACTTTGACATGATCTCTGAGTAGGCGGCGGTCGTCACCGTGGGCGCCGTCGTCCAGGATTGTCGCGGGAGCGCCGCGCCCCCGGTGGACGTGCCTTTTCCCCCACTCCACACATTACCGTAGAAACAAATGCCGATCCCGAGTTTGCCCGGGGCAACACCATGAGACAGAAAGTTGCTAACAACTCCATCCGCAGACGGTACCAACTGCCCCGTGCTCGCAAACCTATAGCCGCCATCGTAGATGGGCGCGTTAAACCACGTCACCCAACCGGGATAAGTTCCCGAAAAGCTGTAGGTCATCAGGTTGATCTGATCGAACCGACTCTGCAGGGAAGCCAACAGTGCTGGCTCAGACCCCACGGCCGCCGTCAAAAGCGGGCGAGGAGAAATTGCATTCAATGCGACATGGAGGTCGTTGACGAGATTGGAGTATGCCCCGGCATCGGGCGCGTCCAACGGTTCCCAATCCAAATCGACACCATCATATCTCCGCGAGGTGACGAAGTTCACGAGGTTCGTGACGAAACGCGCCCGGTTCGCCGCGCTGGTGGCTCCCCGAAAACCGACAGCGCTGTTCTCTCCACCCACGGAAATCAGCACCTTGACGCCGGCAGCATGCGCGCGCGTGACCACGTCCGTGGAATTTGCCAACGTGACGGCATTGATATCGCTGTCCAGGCTCCCGTCGATCCTGGGTACCACTGAAAAATGGATGACGTGGGTCATCGCCGTGAAATCGACCTGTTGCGCCGGCAGGTAGCTTTGCATCCAGCCGGCGTAATAAGCCGAGGTCCAGAGTCCGGCGTGTGCTCCTGTCGCCGTTAGGCTTAACAGTCCAATCAGGACAACTCGTCGAAGCGTTTTCGCCGTCGAGACCATTGCGGTTACATCGGAGCAGTTATCCATTGACCGACACCCATACCTTACGCGAGCGCGGGCCGTCGAACTCGCACAGGTAAATCCCCTGCCATGTGCCGAATTGCAACTTGCCGCCGCGCACGAACACGTGCACGCTCTGTCCCATCATGCTCGCCTTCACATGCGCCGCCGTGTTGCCTTCGCCGTGCCGATAGTGCGGATCCTTCCACGGCACTGCTTGGTCGAGTGCATAGATCATGTCCGTCACAACGTCTGGATCAGCATTCTCGTTGATCGTAATCGCCGCCGTCGTATGCGGTACGAAACAGACGCACGTCCCCTCTTTCACTCCGGTCTCATCAACAGCCGTCTGCACTCGTTCCGTGATCTCCACGAACTCGGTGTGCCGGCTGGTCGTAACTACCAGCTCTTTCATGGCGCGGAATCGTTATCGGGCGCCAGGTAAACGAAATTGTAATTGCCATGGAATTTGGCGGTTTGCGTGTAGGACGCGGAGGCGGTGCGGGCCGTGACGTCCAAGCGGAGAGTTGCGTCCACTTTATTCGTGGTGACCTTCCTGACAATCAGGTAGCCAACGTAACTTTCACCCCGCGAACCTGCCTCGAAGCGGGTGGCCGTGAATTCGGGCGTCACGCTTTCCGAAGGTATCTTGAGCCTCTGGCCGGGTCGAAAGTTGCGGACCGTAAGGACAAGAAGTTGGTCTTCTTCGGGGTCGGGCCCTCGAACGATTGTATCAACATGGCGACTGATCTTCAAAACCAGCGGGCCGCTTTGCGCTTCATTCACGGCCTCGCCCAGTGGCGGCGTCCCCCGGTTGAACGTCGTGCTCGGGCTCCCAACGTGGCTGTAGTTACAAGCAGTAGCGAAGATTGCCAGGCAGACAGCTAAAGTGATCGTCTTCATTTGATTCAGTTCGATCCGTCAACAACTCCTAGGGTCTTTCCAATGCTTTCTTGTACGTCAAGATACCATCCGCGATGTTTTTCGCCAGCAGCTCACGGTAATCGCTTCGCAGTATGCGCTGCTCCTCGGCAGGGTTCGACAGAAATCCGGCCTCAATCAAAATCGACGGGCACGTCGCGTATCGCAACACGTAGAACCGCGCGCGCCGAACGCCGCGATCCATCGCCCGCTTGGCCTGCAACAGCGATTTCTGCACGCAATGCGCCAGCCACACGTTCTGGTCGTCAAACCGATTGTTCGCTACGGCGGTGCTATCTCTCCCGCCGGTATCGCGGTCGACACGGTTTCCGCTAAAACTCGCGGTCGAACTCGCCCCAGCAGGCGGCGTGCAATAGGTTTCAATCCCCTCCGCCGAGCCGCCTCCCGAATTGAAATGGATGCTGATATACAAGTCGGCCCCCTTCGCTTGCGCAAACTGCACGCGGTCCTCCAGGGCGACGGTCGTGTCCGTCGTTCGTGTCAGGAACACCCGCAAGCCGCTACCGGCAAGGTCCCGTTCCACGCGCTTCGCCACATCCAGCGTCATCACTTTCTCAAAACTCGACCGCCCGCGTGTCCCGCGGTCGCCGCCGCCGTGCCCCGGATCGAGCACAATCGTGCGGACTGACGCACCGGGTTTTTGCAACCGCCCGGGTTGCAGCACGGGGTCAAGGGTCTTCAATACATCAATTTCGGCAATCCATAACTTGCCGCGCATCGCCAGGACCGGCGCCGAGAGCCAGTGCTTCACGCCATTGAGCAGGATGTCTCGGCTATCGGCTTCCAACTCGAGTTGTGCGGAACTCGTTCTATATTCGGCGCGATTAACCGCGCCACGCGCGTCGGGCCCGAGTCCGTAGTAGTTCGCCACATCGTTGACCGCGACGTAATACGTGGCGCCGTAGCGATAGGCCTTCAGCGTCGTCGGCTGGGCCGGCGCGGTCCCCGCGAAGACCAACCCGAGAACCAGAACGATCGATGGAAGTAATCTGCTTGGCAAACGCAAAAAGAGCCCCCTTGTCCGAGCAAAATCGCATGAAACGTCGCGCGATTTCAAGCGAAATGGACTTGCCGCGCGGCCCAATGAATTCGACTTTTCCTTGACGCTGCGGGCGAGCATCCATAGATTAACTGTGCGGCGCAAGATGTTCGACTGTCAGTTTGTGGCGCCTTCCGTAGGGTCGGTTCAATCGCACTGGACGAGGAAAAAACATGCCCGTTGTCTCAAAAGGTCTTGAAGGAATTGCAGTGGCCCAAACCCGCATCGGCGACGTCCGCGGGGATATCGGCCAGCTCATTTACTACGGTTACGACATCAACGAGCTGGCGGGCAAGGTTTGCTTCGAGGAAGTCATTCATCTTCTCTGGGAAGGCCGCTTGCCCAATCGCAAGGAGTTGGAGCAGTTGGAAAGCGAACTGATCGCCGCCCGGCCGCTGCCAAAGGCGGTCGTCGATCTGCTGCACCTGGTTCCCAAGAACGCGCCACCCATGCACGTCCTGCGCACGGCGGTCTCCATGCTCGGCACCCTTGACCCCGAAGCCGACCTCAATACGCCACAGGCGAACCGCCGCAAGGCCGTGCAGTTGGTAGCGCAGGTCCCCGTAATCATCGCAAAATTCCATCGCATCCGCTCGGGCAAGGACACAGTGCCGCCGTCGCCAAAACTGAATTCCGCCGCCAACTTTCTTTACATGCTCAATGGCGAGGCGCCGAATGATGAAGCCGCCGAGACGATGGACATGGCGTTTGTGTTGCACGCCGAGCACGCGTTCAATGCCTCGACTTTTTCCGCGCGCGTGACCATCGCCACGCTTTCGGACATGTATTCCGCAATCACGAGCGCCATCGGCACGCTGAAAGGCCCCTTGCATGGCGGCGCGAACGAAGGCGTGATTCACATGCTCCAGGAGATCGGCGACGAGAGCCGCGTGGACGACTATGTTCGCAGCGCGCTCGCCAACAAGAAGCGTATCATGGGCATCGGTCATCGCGTCTACAAGACGCTCGACCCACGCGCGCCGCACTTGAAGCGCCTGGCGGAGAAGCTTTCCGCGAAAGTCGGCGAACCAAAATGGCTGCGCATGAGCGAGCGCATCGCTTCGATCATGAAACAGGAAAAAAACCTCAACGCCAACGTCGATTTCTACTCCGCCACGGTCTATTACAGCCTCGGCATCCCGACCGATCTGTTCACGCCGATCTTCGCCATCGCGCGCATGGCCGGCTGGACGGCGCACGTACTCGAGCAACTCGCCGACAATCGCCTCATTCGTCCGCTCAGCGAATACACGGGCCCGGAAGGGCTTAAGGTCGTGCCCATCGACCAGCGCTGAGCCGGGGCCGATACCTTCATGAATATTCACGAATACCAAGCCAAGGAAATCCTTCGTCGCTTCGGTGTCCCCGTGCCGGAAGGCGCGGTGGCCTTTACGCGCGAAGAGGCCGAGAAGATTGCGGGGTCCCTGAAGACGGACGTCTTTGCAGTCAAATCGCAAATCCATGCCGGCGGTCGCGGCAAGGCTGGCGGCATTAAGGTCGTCAAAACGCCCGAGGAAGTGCTCAAGGCCACGCGCGAACTCATCGGCAAGGTTCTCGTCACGCATCAAACCGGTCCGCGGGGCAAAGAAGTGCGCAAAGTGCTCGTGGAAGCGGGCAGCGCGCCCAAACGCGAACTTTACCTGAGTATTTTAATCGACCGCACAATCGCGCGTCCGTCTTTCCTCGCCAGCACCGAAGGCGGCATGGACATCGAGGCCGTCGCCGCAAAGTCACCGGAAAAGATCCTCAAAGAACCCGTCGATCCCGCGGTCGGCATGCAACCCTATCAGGCGCGCAAGATCGCCTATGCGCTGGGCCTTGGCGGGAACTATTTGCAGCCCACCGTGAATCTCATCCTGGGCCTCTACCGTGCGTTCATGGAAACCGATGCTTCCCTCATCGAGATCAACCCGCTGATCATCGACCAGCACGACCGGGTGTTGGCGCTCGATGCGAAGATGAACTTCGACGACAACGCCCTCTTCCGTCACAAGGACATTCTCGCCATGCGTGACATCCATGAGGAAGACGTGCGCGAAGTCGAGGCGAGCAAGTTCGGCCTCAATTACATCGGCCTTGACGGCAATATCGCCTGCATGGTCAACGGCGCAGGCCTCGCCATGGCCACGATGGATATCATCAAGTACTACGGCGGTTCGCCCGCCAACTTTCTCGACGTCGGCGGCGGGGCGACCACCGAACAGGTCACCGAGGCCTTTAAGATCCTCGTCTCCGACAAAAATGTGAAGGGCATCCTCGTGAATATCTTCGGCGGTATCATGAAATGCGACGTGATCGCCAATGGCATCCTCACCGCCGTCAAGCAGGTGAATGTCAGCGTGCCGCTGGTCGTCCGCCTCGAAGGCACCAACGTCGAATTGGGTAAAAAGATTTTGAAAGAAAGCGGCCTCGCCATCATTCCCGCGGACTCGATGGCCGACGCCGCGCAGAAGATCGTCGATGCCGCGAAGTAATTGAACATGAAACTCTATCTCTACTACGAAAACGTCCAGCATCCGTTGCTGGTCGATATCCCCGACAACGAAGTCGACGGGTTCCTGCAGGAATACGAGGAAGCGTTGCATGACACGTCCGTCGAGACTTTCCAATGGAAGAACTCCAGCTTCCGCATCGGCGGCCTGATGGCCATCGTGCATGAGAAGCACGCCACGGTGCGCCCATGAGTATCCTGGTCGACCAGAACACGCGGCTGATCGTCCAGGGCATCACCGGCACTGCGGGCAAATTCCACGCTGAGCAATGTCTCAAGTACGGGACGAAACTCGTTGGCGGCGTCACGCCGGGCCGCGGTGGCGAAGCTATTGAACTTGACTCGCAAAAGATCCCCGTCTTCAACACCGTCAGCGAGGCCGTGCGCGAGACGGCCGCAAATGTCTCCTGCATCTTCGTGCCCGCGCCGTTCGCGGCCGATGCGATCCTCGAGGCCGCGGACGCGGGCATCCCGTTGATCATTGCGATTACGGAGGGCATTCCTGTGATCGATATGGTGCGTGTGAAACGCGCGCTGCAAGGCACGGACGTGAAACTTATTGGCCCGAATTGCCCCGGCGTCATCACCCCGGGGGCCTGCAAAATCGGCATCATGCCCGGTTACATCCACAAAACCGGCCCGGTCGGCGTGATCTCCCGCAGCGGCACGCTCACGTACGAAGCAGTCTGGCAACTCAGCTCACGTGGCATCGGCCAGTCCACCTGCATCGGCATTGGCGGCGATCCCGTCAAGGGACTCGATTTCATCGACCTGCTGGAAATGTTTGAGACCGACCCGCAGACGGAAGCCGTCATCGTCATCGGCGAGATCGGCGGCAACGCCGAGGAAGAAGCGGCGCTCTGGATCAAGGACAACTTCACCAAACCCGTCGCCGCGTTCATTGCCGGCGCAACCGCGCCGAAAGGCCGTCGCATGGGCCACGCCGGCGCCATCATCAGCGGTGGCAGCGGTTCCGCCGCCGACAAAATCAAGGCCCTCGAAACCTGCGGCATCGCCGTTGCCAGGACTCCCGCCGAAATGGGCGAGACACTTGTCCAGCTGATGAAGTAAGATGGTGGTTGACGGGGCATTCCGTCCAGCCATGGACCAGCACGAATCCACAACGACGCCGACCACGCGCCGCACGATTCCGCACGAGGAATTGATGCAGCTCCCGATTGTGCGGTACCGTGGCGCGATCCATTTCATCCAAACCGAAAAAGACCTGCACCGCGCCTTGCAGGAGATCCGCTGCGAGCACGTGGTGGGGTTCGACACGGAAACACGACCGACATTTCGCAAGGGCCAATTCCACGCTCCCAGCCTCGTGCAGATCGCGACCGGACACACCGTGCACCTCTTTCAGCTCGCTCGGCTGGATTTCTCGCACGCGCTGGCGGAAGTGTTCGGAAACGCGCAGATCATCAAGGCGGGAGTGGCGCTGGCACGTGATCTCTCCGAACTGCAAAAGGTATTTCCATTCAAGCCCGCGAACATGGTTGATCTCGGCGAGATTGCGAAGCACCGCGGAATGGCACAAACGGGCCTGCGCAACCTAACCGGACTATTTCTCGGCGGTCGCATCACGAAAGGCCCACAAACGTCGAACTGGTCGCAGCCGACCTTGTCGCCGAAACAGCAACTATACGCCGCTACGGATGCCTGGGCTTGCCGCGAGTTGTACCTGCGCTTTGAACATCTCGGCTGGCTGCCCGCTTCGCGACACTCGTAAATGGAGAGACTAACCACACAACCGCAAGACGTTACGGCGGACGAATTCCACGATTCTAAAAAAGTCGCAACTAGTTGTTGATATTCCTGCGCTTTGCTGTACTGTCGAGGTCGCTAGCAGATAGATGCAGTCCGCAGTGAGATTGGTAGATTGTCAGTCAGGCCTCGTAGCTCGGTGACAGTCCGAAACCCGAAAACGGGAACAGTCACTGAGACCACCGTCCGCAGCAGAAAGAATAAACAAACCAATGGCTACCAAGCTATTCGTAGGCAACCTATCGTTCAATACCACTGAAGGCGACATCCTCGACCTGTTCAAACAGGCCGGCAACGTCAGCAGCTGCGAACTCATCATGGACAAGTTCACGGGCAAGTCCCGCGGATTTGCGTTCGTCCAGATGGGCACGCAGGAAGAGGCCACCAAGGCCATTACCGATTTCAACGGCAAGGAATTGGACGGTCGCGCGTTGACCGTCAACGAAGCCAAACCCCGTGAAGAGCGTCCTCGTGGCGACTTCGGTGGTGGTGGCGGCGGCGGTCGCGGCGGCAAGCGCGAGTTCAGCCGTCGTTAATTCGACAGCCGAACGTAAGTTCACGAAGAGAGCGTCCCGTTTCGGGGCGCTCTTTTTCTTTCTGAAACCAATCGCTACCAGCACTCATCCCATGCAAAACAGGAAAGCAAAACATGAAATTGAAAAAAATCCATGCGCCGGATCTCACCCAACATCCACCGCGCAGTCCGCGTGTGCGACTTGGCGGGTACGCCACCCTACCCCGTTGCCTCGACAAGGGTCGCGCGACACTGACTGGCAAGAACGGCGAATACCATTTCGCCTGTCCGCTCGATCAACGCCTCTTGGAATTTGCCGGTATCAAAGCCGACGCCCTGAAAAGGCAGTTGGCGCTCGGCAAGAGCGACAGTGAAATCCTCGCGTGGATCGAAGCCAACTCGACCACGACGCCGCAACCTTGGCAAATTGCACAGTGGAGCGCGTTCGCGGAACAGCGCGGCGCGAACGACGTGGAAACACGCGAGTTCTTCACGGGTTTGCTCGCAAAGCTCAGCAAGACACGGGAGGACATCAGCGGCTGGTTTGACCTCCTCGACCTCGACGACTATGTGAGCTTCGGCGGCCAAGCCTAAATCCGGAAGCAGCCACCTTAACAGAAGGTAAAGCGGGCGCCCCTGCCTATGTACGGGTGCCCGTTATCGTTCGTTTGTTCGAGCAGCAGTTTTACACCCGGCCCCCGCCCTTGGATTTCCTCTTCCCGTGCCAGGCCTGCATGGCCGACGCGAGTTTCTGACGATGTTCCTCCGAGAAGGCGCGCTTGGGTTTTCTGAACGCCGCTGGGGACACCATTCCTTTCACATTCGCCGAGTCGTCAGGACTGCCGTGCATCACATGGGTCTTCCATTCACCATAATGCCGGTCCTGCCACTCCGTCACGGCACGCATCCAGCCAATATCATGGCCTCGTTTCTCGCTTTCGATCCATTTGTAACTTTCGATTTCCTGCTGCTGGGACCACAGGATTTCAAACAAGGGATGCAGGATGCCCTGCTCGCGGAGAGCGCGCTTCCAAGCCACGAAATACTTCTGCTTCCATTCCTCGCTCGCGCGCTTCCAGCCGATGTCCCGGCCTGCCTTTTCGCTTTCGATCCAACGATAATTCTCAATCTCCTCCCGCTGGGATCGAATCAACTCAGCGAGTGGGTTTCTGTTTTCTAATCGCTCCTTCATTTCGCCCCCCTCCTTGAAGGCTTGCTACAGGTTCCTGTTTAGCAGAAAACAGGCCGTATTCCCTCCGACCATCGGTCTGAATATATGCAGACGCTTATCAGCGAATACGTTACGACACTGCACCTTTCTTGGAGATGCACGTCGCACTGCACCTAATCTGTTCGCTTCTGCGCAAGGTGTGCAAAACAATAATTACGGGAGACGCGGCGGTTCTGCTGGGCACAAAGCGTCCATCACTTGCAATTGCCCCGGACTTGGTCGATACTGGGGAGTGACACGACAGGGAGAGTGAGCTGTGATCCAGGAAATTGGTGCTTCTCGCGTGAGATCGTTTTTTTGATCGTTGTCTTAATTCAGGGCGCAGCCGTAAGGGAGAGGCAATGAAACAAACAACAAATGCCTCGTTCACGACTCGGTGAAATGACCCGCGGCTGCGCTCCTTCTTTGTGGTCCGTCACTTCCGAATGTCTGCCTGCCAGCCCAACAGCCACTGCGGGTCTATCCCGACTTGACTTCGACGCGGATGGGCTCCTTGAGATGAAGTTCGCGCTGGGGGAACGGAATCTCAATGCCTCGCTCCTTGAACTTGTCCCAGATGGCGAAGTTCAACTGGCTCTCCAGTGAGCCCGGCCGGTGCGTCATGTCCGACGACCACACCCGCAGTTCGAAGTTGAGCGCGCTTTCGCCAAATTCCTTGAAGACCACCCCGGGTGCAGGGTTCTTGAGCACGTTCGGATTGGCCCCGGCAACCTCAAGGAGAATTTTCTCCACCACGTGCGGATCGCTGCCGTAGCTGACCCCGACGTTGATGCGAAAGCGGACGCGCGGATCGACATGTGTCCAGTTGATAACACGGTTGGAGACGAACTCCGAATTCGGGACGATGACCATGATATTGTCATTGGTTAATACCTGTGTAGCGCGGGCGCCAATGCGCTCCACCTTCCCCACCGTGTTGTTACCAACATCCACACGATCGCCAATCTGGATCGGCCGCTCGGCAAGGATAATCAATCCGCTGACGAAGTTGCTGACGATGTTCTGAAGCCCGAAGCCGATTCCAACACCCAGGGCGCCCGCAATGACCGCCAGCGAACTGAGGTTCACACCCACTACTGTTTCCAGGCCGATGACTAAGCCCAGCACCAGTACGATGTAGCTGACGATCCGCGCGAACGCGTATTGCTGGCCGGGATCCAGCTTCGTGTGCGCCAGCACCCGCGTGCGTAAAAGGCGTCGCACCAACCTCGACACCAACATAACGACCGCTACAACGATGACGAACTCCACGATCGTCGCGAGGGAGACCCACGTCTGCCCCAATTGAAACAGCGGCTTGGTAAAGACCCCGAATATTTCGATCCAAGTCATTTGGTCACTTTCCGATGGTAACCCACTTGCGCGTCTTAGCGGATTTTTCGACGGCATCAAGGACGATTTGGTCCGCGAGACCGTCCTCGAAAGTCGGCTGAACGGAACGCTTGTCTGCGACCGCGTTGATAAAATCGGCGATGGTGTGGACGAACGTGTGCTCGTAGCCGATGATATGTCCCGGCGGCCACCAATTGCCAACGTAGGGATGTACTCCCCCGCCTTGTGTGACCAGGATGTCACGAAAACCGCGGCGGTCGTCCGGGTCGGCCTCGTTGTAATACTTCAACCGGTTCATGTCCTCGAAATCGAAAACGAGCGAGCCTTTGCTGCCGTTGATTTCAATTTGGATGCCGTTCTTGCGACCGAGCGCGAATCGTGTGGCTTCGAGGTTGGCCAGCGCGCCGTTCTCAAAACGCCCGATGAACATGACCGCGTCATCGACGGTGACCTTGCCCTTCTTGCTCGACTCCCCCGGCAGCGGGCGTTCCTTAATAAAGGTTTCCATCTGGCCGCACACCTCGCCGAACTCACCGACAAGGTAGCGACCGAGATCAATAATGTGGGCATTGATGTCACCATGTGTGCCCGACCCGGCGATCTTGCTCTGCAGCCGCCAGACCAGGGGGAAATTCGGATCAACGATCCAATCCTGTGCGTAGCGGGCGCGATAGTGATAAATCCTGCCAAGCTCACCCGCAGCAATCATCTTCTTTGCCAGAACGATGGCGGGGATCCGTCGGTAGTTGTGGCAAACCATGTTGACGACTCCGGCTTTCTTCACCGCGTCAACCATCTGTTTGGCCTGCTTCACATCCATCGCGAGAGGTTTTTCACAGAGGATCGCTTTGCCGGCTTTCGCGGCGGCAATGGCGATCTCCGCATGCGTGTCGTTGGGGGTGTTGATGTCGACAATATCTATGGTCGAATCCTCGACGACCTCGCGCCAATCGGTCACAAATTGGCTCCAGCCCCAGCGGCGGCACGCATTCATCACACCGGTGCGGTCGCGCCCGCAGATCACCTTCATGACGGGATGCGCTTTGAGATCGAAGAACTTATCCGCTTTCAGCCACGCGTTGGAATGGGCGCTGCCCATGAATTTGTAGCCGATCATCCCGACATTCAGGGTCTTTGGCATTGGCTGGCCTCTCGCTCGCAATAAAGGGTTGAGATTTGCTGCGAAACATTATACTCATTGGCTTGCCCCGTTTGTCACGAGAAAAGAGAGGAAAATGCCCATGACCAAGTCGCACGTAAAGTTGTTTATCCCTGGCCCCGTGGAGGTTAGCGATGAGACCTTCCAGGCAATGAGCCAGCCGATGATCGGTCATCGGGGCAGTGGGTTTCAGGATCTGTACGCCGCCATCCAGCCGAAATTGCAGCGGGTACTCTACACGAAGAATCCCGTCTTCCTTTCCACGTCGTCCGCGTGGGGCGTGATGGAGGCGTCGGTTCGCAATCTCGTCGCCAAGAAAGTGCTGAACTGTTCCTGCGGCGCGTTCTCCGATAAATGGCTCGATGTGAGTCAACGCTGCGGCAAACAAGCCGAAACTCTCAAGGTCGAATGGGGTCAACCGATCCTGCCGGAACAGGTCGAGGCGAAGCTGAAGACCGGACAGTTCGACGCCATTACGCTCGTGCACAACGAGACCTCCACCGGCGTGATGAGCCCTCTCCCGGAGATCGCGCAGGTCGTGAAGAAATACCCCGACGTGATGTTCGTCGTGGACTGTGTGAGTTCGATGACCGCCCTGAAGATTGACACCGATGCGCTGGGCATCGATGTGCTCCTCGCCGGCGTGCAGAAGGCGTGGGCGATGCCGCCGGGACTGGTCGTATTTGCCGTAAGCGACCGCGCGTTGAAGCGGGCGGAAACGATTCCTGGACGCGGATACTATTTTGACTTCCTCGAATTCAAGGCGAACCATGACAAGAACATGACGCCATCAACCCCAAGCATCTCGCACATCTACGGATTGAACTTCAAGCTCGATCAGTTCGAGAAGGAAGGGCTCGAAAACCGCTACGCGCGCCACCTCAAGATGGCGCAGAAGACGCGCGACTGGGCCAAGTCGAATGGCTTCGAGCTGTTCCCGAAAGCCGGCTACGAATCCGTCACGTTAACCTGCGTCAAAAACAACAAGAACATCGACGTCGCCAAGCTACAGAAAGCGCTCAAGGACAAATACAAAGTCCTTATCGACGGCGGCTACGGCCCGATCAAGGGCAAGAGCTTCCGCCTCGCGCACATGGGCGATGAAACCGTCGAGACTGTCGGGCAGTTGCACGCCATGCTCGATGATTGCTTGAAGTCATTGTGAAGATCACGAAGGAAGCCGTGCTCGACGCTGTCGCATCCCTGATGCGGCAGCGTTTCAACATCGAAGCCGAGCGCAACAAGCAATTCGTTTGGGGTGACGCAAAGATTGTCTCCGATCTTTACCTTCCCACCCCACTCCACTGCCTAGTCCAGTTCGACGACGCGCCACATTGCACGCGCGCGCGTGCCGCGACCTTCGCCAATTATCCATCCGACACCCCGCTTAACTTTGACGTGCGCCGTTATCATGCCGACCAAACGTCCGGCGACGCAACCCTCGCGCAAGCCGACCTGCTTGCCGATCAACTTCCCCCCAAGCACGGCCTCAACCCCACCGTCCGCATCCGTTCCGACGAAGTCGAAGAATTGACCGGCCCATTGGCGGAACGCATCGAGTCCATTCTCTCCCATCGCTTCGCCTACCACGCCGGCACCACGTTCCATCTGATGGTGGACAATGCCGGCGCCAAACCGCATTCGCAGACCATGCACGGCAATCTGTCAGATTAGACGAAAGCGGTTAACTTGGCTGCCAGCCGAACCGTTGGCGCAACCACTGCACCAACTGGCGATCAAGAGATGGCATAATAACTTCCAACGGCGTACGACCGTCACGTACCGCTATCCATAACACCCACACGAAGAACCCAGAAGCGGCCAGGAAGTTTTGCCACGATTGAAATTCCCACGCGTGTGGATTCTCCACATACCAATTTGAAAATGGCCACAGATAATAGAAGCCCCAATCTGGACCCGATCCAAAATAATCCATTACGAGATGGAGATGAAACAGCCCTAGGTAAGCGAAAAATGCTCTCCACCGCCGCCCGGAAAACAACATGAGGCCGAGCGACAATACCAGTCCAAACGGAAGATTGTGACAGAGCTTGTGGTGATATTCCCAATATGCCTCCTGTCCCGCAAAAACACCCAAGCCATCTAGATCCGCCCAGCTCGCCGCCAGCATGCAACAGAACCGCTCGCGCGGCGTAAGTTTTGCATAATTTCCCAGACACCAGCCCGACATAATATGCGTTTGGATCTGCATGGGATTGGTCGCGAGAGTTGTAGTTCGGAAATCAAGATTAGCCAAGCGGGAATCGCTGGCTTGACAGCTTCCGCCCAATACCACACATTTGTGTGGTATGCCGCTGCGAAACCAACGAATTCTTCATATTGACGGCGATTCGTTCTTCGCTTCTTGCGAGATAGCACTTGATCCAAAGCTGAAGAAGAAGCCCTTATTCGTTGGTGGCGGGCGACGTGGCAATGGCATTGTCATTGCGGCCAACTATCTCGCCAAGGACTATGGCATCAAAACAGGCATGGCGTGTTTCGAAGCGAAGCACAAATGCCCGGACGGTGTACTGGTGCCTCCACAGTACGATGAGTATCGCCGTCTTTCGCTGGAAATTTTTCGACGGGTGCGTCACTACACTCCCCTGCTCGTGCCCAGCTCCATCGACGAAGGATATCTGGACTTCACCGATTCGCCCAGCGTGTTTCGGTGTCGCACCCCGGCAGAATTAATCATCCGTATGCGGCGCGAATTGCTCGAGGAAGTCGGCGTCCCGGTATCGATGGGACTCGGTTCCTCGCGCTGGTTGGCCAAATTGGCGACCGAACGTTGTAAACCCGACAATTTCCACGAAGTAAGAGAGGACGAGGAACGCGAATTTCTCCGCGATATTCCCATCCAGAAACTAATGGGCATCGCGACCCGACGGGCGCGCTCCCTGCGGGCGCTGGGGATCTGGACACTCGGCGACATCGCCGCACTACCGTTGGGATTGTTGGAAAAACGCTACGGATTCCTTGGCCTCGAATTGTGGTTGCTCTCCAGCGGCCAGTTCCGCGAACGGTTGTCATTATCTAATAAACCCCGCACCTGCATCGGCAGCGCCACGACCTTGCCCTATGACGAGCCGGACTATGAAACCGCCCTGCTGTTTCTGCTCGACCAGACGGAGAAAGTCATGACCACATTCTTTCGCGAGAACCTCAAGGCCCGTGAAATGGGTTTATACGTGCGCTTCAAAGACCACGAAGGCCGGGGCGCCACCGTAAAATTTCCCACCGCGCAATTCGAACCGCGCCTCATCAATCCACAGGTGGAGCGCCTATTCCATGAACTTACCGCGCACGAAGAACAGCCGATTCGCCAGGTCTGCATCAACTTCTGGAACCTGCAGCCGTTGGAATTGGAGCCCAATCTCTTCAATCACGATGTGGAATACAAGCGTCGTGAATTGCACCATGCGTTGGAACAAGTCGAGGCGCTTTACGGCAGACGTTGCGTGAAGACGGGTACACGCTTGCTACTCGAAAAAGAGGCTCCCTATCTTGTCGCAGACAAAGCCAAGTGCCCATTCCTCTCGCAACGCGAGATGGAAATCAAAGTAGACAACATCCCTGAGGGCGTACTTGACGATCTGACTTACGAGGACGAATGGAAACCGTTGGAGGAAGTAACGCGAGCTGCTCCGCTGCCATTACCTCGCACGTGGGGCCGCTCCACCAGCCGGACACAAAAATTTCTATAGCGGTGCTATATTAATTCTCGGCGGATGTTTTCAAGCGATACAGGATGCCAGCAATATCGCGCTGAAGCTGCAAATCGGCACGACGATGGAGCAGCTGACGTAAAAAACCCCCATGGTCCCAAAATGTAACTCCCATGAGATTTCCCAAGCTCTGCGGCACCTCGTCTTTACCAACGCCCCACAACTCAACCGCGGCATCATTACGCTTACACAACAAAAGAAAATCGCCTTGATGACGACGGCTTCGCAACTTAGGATCGTCATAATCTTCCACTTCAATCCCTGAAGCTCGCAACTCTTCATCAATTGCACCACGAAGCTTTTCCGGTAAAACGATAAGCTCGTGTTGAAGACTAACCGTCATAGTTTCCCCTTCGTGCTCGGCACGCCTTTGACGCGCGGGTCGCGCTGACAGGCCAGATCGAGCGCCTTTGCCAGTGCCTTGAAAATGGCTTCCACAACGTGATGCGGTTCGTCGCCGCGCAACACATCGACGTGCAAGTTGCAGCGCGCCTCGTTGGCGAAACCCTGTAGGAATTCCTTCACCAAACCGACGCGAAATTCTTTCCTCCGCCCGAGCGACACATTCGCGATGCGACCCCAGTTCTTCGCCTCAAACACGAGAAATGGTCGATTACTAAAATCCAGAGCGATGCGCGCCTGCGCCAGTGTCTCGTCCATCGGTACCAACGACCAACCGTAGCGTCGAATCCCGCGTTTGTCTCCGAGTGCCTGCACAAATGCCTGCCCAAGGGCAATGCCGATATCCTCGACGGTGTGATGCGCGTCCACATCCACGTCGCCATTCGCGGTAACCGTCAAATCACACAACGAGTGTTTCGCCAGCAGCGTGAACATGTGGTCGAAGAACGGAATGCCGGTCGAAATCTTCGACTTGCCGCTCCCGTCAATCGTGAGCGTCAACGAAATCCGCGTCTCTGCCGTATTGCGTACAACCTTAGCGCTTCGCTTCTTCACAGACCTCCTTCGTTGCTGCCAGAAACTTGTCCATTTCTTCATCCGTGCCGATGGTGACTCGCGCAAAATCGCGGATGCGATCAATGTCCCACCAGCGCACGAGAATCCTTTTCGCTCGCAGCCCGTCAAACCACTGCTTTGCGGTCAATGGCAGTGGCGGCTTGGCGAATACAAAGTTCGTTTGTGAAGAATAAACAAAGAAACTGAGTTTGGCGAGCGCAGCGCTTGTCCGCTCCCGCGTCGTACAAATCTTCTTCACGTTCTGCTGGAAGTAAACCCACTCTTCCAGTGTCGCCTCCGCGCCAAGCTGGCTCAAGCGGCTCACGTTGTAGCTGTCCTTCACTTTGTTGAGCGCAGCGATTAACTCGCGCGGACCGACCGCCCAACCGACGCGCATACCGGCAAACGAAAACGCCTTCGAAAATGTCCGCGCCACGATCACATTGTCGTACTCACTCACGAGATCGAGACAGTTTTCCGACGCGAAGTCCACATAGGCTTCATCGATTACCACGACACCCTTCGTCTCCTCGATCACCCGCTGCAACTGCACGCGCTGCAGCCACACGCCGCTGGGCGCGTTCGGTTGCGTGATGAATACGAGCTTTACCCCCGCAAGCTTCGACAATAATGGCGCGTGTACCTGAATCTGAAAATTCTCATCGAGCGGCAACTCGACCTGCGTCGCGCCCTGGATGTTCGCGAGCACCGGATACAGTGAATAACTGGGCCAGAAGTACGCCAACTTCTCGCATTCGCCACAGAAGGCGCGCACACAAAGGTCGAGAATGTCGTCGCAACCGTTGCCGATGATGATCTGCTCGGGGTCAAACCCGTGAATCTTGCTGAGCTTCGCGCGCAATGCGGCGGAGGTCGGGTCGGGATACAGCCGCAACTTTCCATCAATCGCCCCGCGCAGTGTTTCCAGGACTTTCGGCGATGGCGGATACGGATTCTCATTCGTATTAAGCTTGATGAGGCCTGCGACCTTCGGCTGTTCCCCAGGCACATACCCGCTCATCCGCTCAACCTGCCGACGGATGTAGCTCATCGGAACCTGACCCGCGCCGAAGCGACGTGTGCGTCCAATCCTTCCACTTCACCGAATGCTTCCAGCGCCGGCAAGGATTTGGCCAGCGCCGTGCGAGAACATTCGATCACACTCGTGCGCCGTTGAAACTGATCCACTGTCAATCCCGCAAAGGCTGCGCCAGCGCCACCGGTCGGTAGTTCGTGGCTTGGCCCTGCCAGGTAATCTCCCACTACCGTTGGCGTCCACGGACCGAGAAAGATGGCGCCGGCGGTTTTGATAGCGCGCAACACCTTCGGAGCATTCTTCACCATCAACTCGCAGTGCTCCGGCGCAAACTGATTGGTAATGGCGATGGCCTGCGTCATATCCTTTACCAATACGCAAACCCCGCCATTCTCAAGTGCGCGCCGTACGAACTCGCCTCGCTCCAGTCCGCCGATCTGCTTCTCAATCTCCGCGCGCGTCGCCTCCAGAACCTTCTCGGATGTCGTCACGAGCCACACACGTTCATAACCACTCCCGTGCTCCGCTTGCGCAAGCAGGTCGGCGGCAATGAACGCGGGTTCGGCGGTGTTATCCGCGACAACAAGCAACTCACTCGGCCCTGAAAGCAAATCGATCCCCACGCGTCCAAAGAGGAGTTTCTTCGCGGCGGTGACGTAGGCATTCCCCGGACCGAAAATCTTGACGACACGTTTGATGGACTGCGTCCCCAGCGCCATCGCGGCGATGGCCTGCGCGCCGCCTAGTTGATAAATCTCTGTCGCACCCGCAATGTGGGCGGCATATAGCAAACCGGGATTGATCGGTGGAGGCGAACAGACCACAATCTCCGGGCAGCCCGCCACCTTCGCCAGTGTGGCAGTCATCAAAACAGTCGACACCAGTGGCGCTGTACCGCCCGGCACATAAATGCCCACGCGCCGCAGTGCGTCAAACTTTTCCCCGACGCGTCCGCCCTGCGAATTACGCATCGACCAGCCCTTACGTAGCGACCGTTTGGCGAAGGCCGCAACGTTCTTGTGCGTAGCGGCAATCGCCCGCGCCAATTCGGGCCCGGGTTTCGAAGATTTGCCTGCGATGCGAAACTCGGACGGTTTCAGCCGTACCTGATCGAAGCGCTCTGTCAAATCCACCAGCGCCTCATCGCCGCGAGCGCGCACATCGTCGATGATGGCACGTACGCGCTCTTCGATTTGGGGGTCGAAGAGGCTCGATGCCGCACACGCCTCGACGGCGGCGCGGTCGAAATCAGGCTGATTGTAACGCAGGATTTTCATGCGATTTGCGGCGGCATGTTACTAAACGCCGCCGTAAAAGCAAACCGTCAACGTACGACCTGTTACCCTACTCCCACTCGATCGTGCTGGGAGGTTTGCTGGAGATATCGAGGCAGACACGGTTGACGCCTTTGACTTCGTTGATAATGCGCGTGGAAAGCCGCGCCAAGAGATCATACGGCAAACGCACCCAGTCCGCGGTCATGCCATCCACACTTTCCACGGCACGGATGGCGATGACGTTGTCATACGTGCGCTCGTCGCCCATCACGCCGACGGTCTTTACGGGTAACAACACCGCAAATGTCTGCCACACCTTGTAGTATAGATCCGCTTTTTTCACCTCATCGATGACGACCCAGTCGGCTTCCCGCAGAATCCGTAATCGTTCCGGGCTCACAGCCCCAAGAATGCGCACAGCCAGGCCAGGGCCGGGAAACGGTTGCCGCCAGACGATCTCGCGGGGCAGGCCGAGTTGCGCGCCGACCTCGCGCACTTCGTCCTTGAAGAGCGCGCGTAGTGGTTCGAGCAGCTCAAATCTCATGTTCTTCGGCAGGCCGCCCACATTGTGGTGCGACTTGATCATCGCAGCGGGATTGCCGGCGATGGAAATGCTCTCGATCACGTCAGGGTATGTCGTGCCTTGCGCGAGAAAGCGCGACGCCCCGGCTTTCTTCGTGGCTTTCTGAAACACCTCCACAAAGGCGCGACCGATGATCTTGCGTTTGCGTTCGGGGTCAGTCACGCCGCGCAGCTTGCGCAGAAACACCCCCGTGGCGTCCACATACTGCAGCCGCATGCGCAGGTTCTTACCGAAGACCCGCTGCACGCCTTCCGCCTCCGACTTGCGCAACAAACCATTGTTGACGAACACACAGGTAAGCTGGTCGCCGATGGCCTTGTGAATGAGTGCCGCCGCCACGCTGGAGTCCACGCCACCCGACAGACCGAGAATCACCCGGTCGGCGCCCACCGCTTCGCGAATCTCCTCAATCGCGTGCTCGATAAACGACTTCATGGTCCAATTACGTGCACAACCGCAGACACCATGCACGAAGTTTGAAATGATCTGCTTCCCGTTTGGCGTGTGGTGGACCTCGGGGTGAAACTGTATGCCGAAAAGCCGGCGTCGCGAATTGGCGACGGCGGCATACGGCGAATTCTGGCTACGGGCGACGGACAGGAAACCGTCTGGCACTTTCGTCAGTTTGTCGCCGTGACTCATCCAAACCTTTTGGCGGGGATCCATCTTCGCGAACAACGGCGAATCCCTTGTGATCTCGACCTCCGCCTGCCCGTATTCACGCTTGTCGCCCTTCTCGACGCGTCCGCCGAGTTGGTGCGCCATCAACTGCATCCCGTAGCAGATGCCAAGCACGGGAACACCTAGGTTCCAAATCGCCGGGTCGCAGTGCGGCGCGGCCTCGCCATAGACGCTGGCAGGACCTCCGCTCAGGATGAGTCCGCGCGGTCTTAGTGCCCGGAGTTTCGCCGCCGGGGTGTCAAAGCGCAGGATCTGCGAGAAGACCTGGCATTCGCGAATTCGCCTGGCAATCACCTGCGTGTACTGCGACCCAAAATCGAGAATGACAATGTTTTCGGGGATCGCCAGCCGGGACCTCGTATTCTTCTTTTGAGGTTTTGCGAGACGGGACATGGGGCTACTTGCTGCCCATGCCAACACCCTGCACGGTCTGGAAGACCTTGCCCTCGGTCTTGATCGCGGGCGCGATGATGATTTCCGTCTCCTGAAATTCGCGCACGGTGCGCGCGCCAACGTTCCCCATGCAGGTCGCCAGCGCGCCCACCAGATTTTGGGAACCATCGTCGAGTTCCGCGGGGCCGAAGAGGATTTGTTTCAGTGTGCCCGTCACGCCGACTCGAATGCGCGTCCCCCGAGGAAGATTGGCGTGCGGTGTGGCCATTCCCCAATGAAATCCGCGCCCCGGCGCCTCCTTCGTGCGCGCGAAAGCACTGCCAATCATCACGGCGTCCGCGCCGCAGGCGAACGCCTTGCAGATGTCGCCGCCCTTGCTCATCCCACCGTCCGTGATGATGGGCACGTATTGGCCCGTCTGTTTGAAGTATTGATCGCGCGCCGCCGCACAATCAACGGTCGCTGTGACCTGCGGCACACCGAGGCCGAGCACACCTCGCGTCGTGCAGGCCGAGCCAGGACCGATGCCGATGAGAACACCCGCCATCCCGCATTGCATCAATTCCAGCGTCACGCTGTAGGTCACGCAATTGCCAATGACAACGGGAATGAGTAGCGTCTTACAGAAGGCCGCAAGGTCGAGCGTCTTGTACTCACTGGAGAGATGTCGCACGGTGGAGACGGTGGATTGCACCACGAAAATGTCCGCCCCCGCCTCCTGTGCGATGGCCCCGAAACGCTCGGCGCGCTGCGGAATCGAGCTGACGGCGCACAGTACGCCGGCATCCTTGATTTCTTTCACGCGGGCGGCAATGAGCTCTTCCTGAATCGGTTCGGTGTAGATACGCTGCAAGAGATGCGTCGCTTCTTCCTTGCTGACGTTGACGATCTTGTCGAGAACCTCGTCGGGGTTCTTGTAGCGCGTCTGCACACCTTCCAGGTTGAGCACGGCAACTCCCCCGAGCTTGCCCATTTCGACGGCAAAACGCACGTCCACAACCCCGTCCATCGCACTCGCCAGAATTGGCACGTGGATCTTATGCGAACCGAGTTGAAAACTCGTGTCGACTTCGTTGGGGTTGATGGTGACAGCGCCTGGCACCAGCGCAATGTCATCGAATCCGTATGTGACGCGGGCCTTACGATTTCGACCAATCCACATGCCCATGGTGGAAAACCTCCGTGATTTCCAAACGACCGCTAGATTGTCCTTGTGTTGGATGGCGCCAATAAAGCTCGAAGCCGCCTCCACTCGCCGCCACATTCATACTGACCGGCGAGGGCCAAGACAACCCCCAAGTATGTGGAGGACCGGAAAAAAAACTGGCCGCGGCGCGGGCACTTCAATGTTGCGCTATGGAACTCTCGGTATTCGTGCTCGTAGCCTCCTGCCTGGCCCACAAAAACCGCAAGACGCCCCAAGCCAGTGAGGTTGAGCTGCTGTCACGCTCCGCCTCGAACCGGATCTGCCGCGCCAGCGCCAGTGCCTGGCCGTCCACGGCTTCGTCACCACATGAGCGGTCCAGCAAAGCGTAGAGGACCAGCCCATTCGCTCCCACCCCGACACGAACCTGTGTTGGGCGAACCGGTCCGGGGCTGTTGACTGTCGGCAACGACGGCGCGTAGGTGACCCCACGATCCTCCAGCGCGCTAAGGACCCGGAGGACGGATTGATTGATTGATACGGGCGGTTCGGTCGGTTCGTTGTCATTCGACTCTTCCGAAAACGCGGGTGTCTTCTCGGCAGCGGAGAGCACGGCGGTGTCCACCGTGGTCGGCTCCAACAAGGAACGCAGTGCGTCCATCGGCCTGTCAGCAAGGAAAGCAGGTTGTTCACTCCAGCCAAGACTACGCTGCGCGGCTTCTATCTTTTGGCGCCACATCCCCCGGGAAAACCCGTGGGCGCTGGGCAGGGTCATCAGGCTTGGATCGAACAGGTCGGCGATGACGTATCGCGGATCGCTGGAAGAAAATGGGTTCTGTTTCGCCGCGGGCATTAGCAGGACACGCGACGATTCACGCGGAGCCGTGGCGAGCGAAACGCCGGAAACACGAAAAAACACGAACATCGCACCGAAGGCCACCAGGGAGCCGGCCAGGATCCAAAGGAGCAATTGTCCTTGGGCAAAGGACAGCTTGGGGGTGCTCCGCATGGCAACTCAGTTTGAAGTGCCCGCCGCTGCTGCCTCGGGTCGGGCTGCCATGTTCACGGTCGTGATACCGGCCCGAGTTGCTGCCTCCATGATCTGCATCTCGGTTCCTTGAGAAACCTGCTGATCGGCCTTAATGATCAAATCATGACCGCGACCCTGCTGGATCGCATCCCGAAGCGTCTGTTCCAGCTTGTCCATGGTAATGGGTTGATCGTTGAAGAACAGCAAGTCATCGCGTGCCGCGGTGACAACGAGCGATGGGAACACGGCCCTCAAACCCATTCCAGACGGAGATAAGTCGACAGGGACACCCGGCACCATAACGAATGAGGAGTTGAGGACAAAGAAAAGGAGCAGCAGGAACACAACATTCACCAGCGGGGCGGCATCGACCAACCCTTTCGAAATCTGGCAATGGGTCCGGAACGTCATCGCAGCGCCACCACTTTGCTCGACTGTTCGCCACCGTCCTCTTTCCGCGCCAGGTACTGCACGGTTTCATTGGCCGCCCGCTCCATGTCGAGGACCAGGTTTTGAACGCGGCTAACCAGATAGTTGTAGGCGATATAGCTGGGAATCGCTACCACCAACCCTCCTGCCGTGGTCAGCAACGCCTGCCACACGCCCCCGGCCAATTGTCCCGCCGTCGTCGCCTGAGTATTCTCGATCACCTTGAACACCTGGATCATCCCCCACACCGTGCCGAGAAAACCCAGCAACGGCGTGATTTGCGCGAGGGTCACCAGGATTGGCAAATTATGCTCCAGCCGTGTCACCTCGGTACGGGCGGTGTCCTGAACGGCTTCGCGAATCTCCTCGCGGGACCGATCGTGGTTGACCACCGCGGCCATGACGACCTGGGCGACGGGGCCGGCGGTTTCCTTGCAAGTGCCGATGGCTTCGCTGATATTTCCGCGCTTGAGAGAATTCAGGATGCCGTTCACAAAATCGTTCGTGTGGATCTGCGCGCGATGATAATGGAAGAGCCGTTCGAAAAACACCGCGATCGCCAGAATCGCGCTGATGAGAATGAACCACATCAACGGTCCGCCTTTTGTCATGACTGTCAGCATATACTGCCTCCTCTTCCGTACCTTACAGATGGCCCCTTTTCACCGATAAGCCAAGCACTTTTTGTACTCAGAACAGAATCAAATGCTCGACGCGCAACTTGCGAATCTTTTCTTCGAGCAAGGTTTTCATGTCGGGACACAGATTCGCAAGTTTTTGATAAAGGATGATTGCTTCGCGCCACTGCTCACGCCGTTCTTTGATGGTGCCGGCGGCGTACCCCGCTTTGCACATCCAAAAGCGTTCCGGGGGGGTGTTCGGATCCGGGGCCGCGGCCTGTTCGTACACCGCCTTGCTATACCACTCGTATGCTTCGTCGAGCTTCTTCGCCATTTCGTAGGAGCGACCAATTCCGTAATAAAGTTGATCGCGCAACGTGGGATCCCCTTCCCGCGCGGTATCCAACGCCTTGCGGTAACTCGTTATCGCGTCGTCAAAACGACCCAGCGTAAATTGCATGTCGCCCTTGCGCCCGATCGCTTCCGCCACCAGATAGCAATCAGGGAAATCCTTGGTGAGTGAATCGAACACGAGCAGCGCATCGCCGAACTGGTTCTTCTCACTCAAGGCGTCCCCTTCCCCAAAGCGCGCGTCACAGCGCCACCCTGACTCCGGGAAATTCTTCAACAGGGCTTCGTAAAGCTCGATGGCCGGCGTGTAGTCCTGCCGCAGATAAGCCGCGCGCGCGGCCATGTACTGCGCGGTGTCCGCCAGCTTGCTGGTCGCATAATTCTTCACCAGCAACTGAAACTGCTCCTGTGCCTTGATATAGTCCTTTTGCTTCAGGTAGTGGTCGGCAATCCAAAACTGCGCGTCGGGAGCGAGCAACGACTCGGGGAACTTCTTCGTAAACTCGCCAAAGTCGGTGAGTGTCTTATCGGCCTGCCCCTTCTGCGCGTAACACCAGCCGCGATTGTAAAACGCGCGCTGGCCAAGTTCCGAATTCGGCGCCACGGCCATCAGCTTCTCGAATTCCGCCGCCGCCTCATCATACTTGCCCTCATGATAGAACGACTCGCCGATCGCCAGGCTGGCTTTCGTGGCCCATTCGTTTTGTGGGTATTTCTTCTCCACCGCCGCGTAAGCCGCGCGCGCCTCGGCCTCCTTCCCCGTCCCGCTCAGGATGACCCCTACGTTGAACTGCGACTCCGCCGCGTGGTCGCCCTGCGGATATTGCTGGACGAGCGACTCGAAAACGTGCACTGCCGCTTCAGCGTTGTGCGTGCGCTGGTACGCCTGACCAAGTTGGAACATGGCGCGGTCGATCAGCTTCGTTTCGGGGTACGTGCTGATGAGCCGCTGATAATCCGTGATGGCGTCCACAAACAGGCCGAGCGCGAACTCGGCGTCGCCCGCCTTGAAAAGGGCCTCCGCCGCAATCGTGGGATCCTTCGCGAGGGTCGCCGCTCGTCGAAAATACGGAAGGGCATCGGCGATTTTGTTGAGCTTCCATGCGCACCAGCCCGCGCTGAAATTCGCTTTTGCCTGCAACGCACTCTGTGGATACTTTTCGATCAAGCTCACGTACTCGGGCAGCGCGTTGGTGAAATCGTTGCTGCTGAAGAACAGGTCACCAATGGTCATCTGGATCTCGTCGGCGAGCGGGTCAGCCGGAGTCGACTGCAAATATCCCTTCAACTTCTCCACGCCCTCCGCCAGCTTGCCGCTGCGAACGTAGGCTTCACCCAATTTGAGCATCACTTCGCGCTTCAAGGGCGGGTCCTGCGCGAGTGCGAGGGCCTGCGCAAAGGCCTCCGCCGCATTGTCGAATTTCTCCTGTCGCCAGTACACCCAGCCTTCACCACGCCAGGCCTCCGCAGCCAGCTGGCTGGTGGCAGGTTTGTTCGGACTGGATTTGTAGGCGTCGATGACCGCCGCATAACGCTTCACTGCCTCATCGAACCTGCTACGGCCCAAGAGTGAATCACCCAGCCAGATGCTGGCGCGGAATGCCGCCCGTGTGTTTGGATACTTGCCAACAACATCGCTGAGGACAACGTCCGCTTGTTCAAACTTCTGAATGGCCAGGAGAGTCTGGCCGCGCAAGAGTTCCGCTTCTTGCGCCAAATCCGTTTTCGGGCCGACCTTGTCGAGCTGATCCAGTGCTTCCATCGCGCTGCCGAACCGGCCCAGTTTGAACCGCGCGAACGCGAGCCCATAGAATGCCTGCGGTCGATACGCGCTGCGCGGGTATTTCTCGATGACCTCTGCGTAACGCTGCTCCGCCTCGCCGTACCGTTCGCCGCGCACCAACGCTTCGGCGAGCCAGAACCGAAAACTGTCCGGTCGTTTCTCGGTCGGCCACTTGGCGAGCGCATCCTGCAGTGTCTTTACCGCATCCGACCATTTCCTCTGGTTCAACTGCGCCTGCGCCAGGTCGAGCACAACCTCATCCGCCCTCTCCGAGTCAGGGAATTGCTTCAGATACTCCGCAAACTGACGCTCGGCCAGATCGTTTAGCCCGTCCTTAAATGCCGCCTCCGCGACGCGGTAGAGCCGCTTCTCATCCGGCGTCGCACCGGTGACGCGATTCACCGCGCCGCCAACAAACAACAACGCTGCTATGAGCCGCAATCTTCTCATCCACCCCATCAGACGCAATTATTGGCAGATTGTTCACCGCGCGGCAAGTTTTGATGTCGTCGCCAGGAAACCTGCTCTACTTGCCGTACATGAATAGTAGTGGACGCCAGACGCGTTTCGACCAGGCTCGCTCGTTGTGTTCCGCCTCGGGGTCGCGATACCATTCCAAATTTCCCCCCATCTTGAACCCATTGGCTTGCAGCGCCCGCAACATCGCGTCGCAGCCGGGCTGCAACTGAGCGTCCAATCCCACGCCGCCGCCGTCGATGTAAATGCGGATTTTCTTGTTCGCACCGGTGTAATTCTCGACCAACGATGGGGCGTTGATTTCTCGGTAAACAAATGCGGGCGACAAGCACGCTGCTCGTGAGAACACTTGCGGATAATTCCACACCATCAAAAACGAGATCAGCCCGCCCATCGACGAGCCCATCACCGCCGTGTGCTCGCGGTCCGGCAGCGTCCGATACTCTTTGTCGATGAACGGCTTCAGCTTCTCGACGACGAACCGCATGTACGCCCGGCCGGTCGGAGTGTTGGAATACTCCATCCCACGATCGGCCGTATTGTAAATGCCGACGACGAGAATTTCTTGCAGCTTGCCCTCACGAATCAGCCGGTCCGCCGTCTCATCAATTTGCCAGTCCACGCCCGTAAACGAAGTTGCCGGGTCAAAAATGTTTTGCCCGTCGTGCACGTAAAGCACGGGATAATGCTTCTCGGGACTTTTCTCGTAGCTGGGAGGCAACCAAACAATCACGTCTCGCGGCTTGATCCCCTCACCCTCCATTTGGCGGTGGTATTTCACCACCCCGGTAATCTGTCCCTCGACTTTGCGAACGATGTCCTTGTGCAGGATGTCGCGCCAGTTCGCCACAACGATGGTCACCGTCTCGTTGCTCTGAACGTTCAGCGTATAATTCCCCGGCACGCTGCCGTCCGCGCTGACCGCTTCGGTTTCCCAATTCCCCCGCGTGATCTTGTATTCGAGCTGGCTTCCCGCCGGAAAACTGTACGTCCCCGTCCAACTCCCATCATCCTGTTTCTCCAAAGCCACCGCACCCGGGTTCCACCCACCCAGTTTCTCGTCACTCCCCACGATAAACAACTTCGACCCCGCCGGTGCATTCTGCGCCATAACCTTGAAAGTAATGCGCGGGGCCTGAATCGCAGAATCACCCCAAGCCAGGTGCGCCGCCATCATCATCACCATGAGGAACCGCCAACCAAATCGCATTCTTAATGTCTCCTTAAATGGGCACAACCTCCCGCGCCAGCATGTGCTTTAGAAACTGCCCGGTGTAAGACTTCTTATTGTCAGCGACTTTCTCAGGCGGGCCTTCGGCAATGATGCGGCCACCGGCGTCGCCGCCTTCGGGGCCAAGGTCGATGACCCAATCAGCAGACTTGATGACGTCGAGGTTGTGTTCAATGACCAGCACCGTGTTGCCGGCGTCGCGGAGTTTGTTGAGCACTTCCAGCAGTTTGGCGATGTCGGCGAAATGCAGGCCGGTGGTCGGTTCATCCAGAATATACAATGTCCGCCCCGTGGCGCGCTTGGCCAACTCCGTGGAAAGCTTGACGCGCTGGGCTTCGCCGCCACTGAGCGTCGTGGCTTGCTGGCCGATCTTGAGATAACCGAGCCCGACTTCCTGCAGCGTCTGGAGAATATCGCGAATCTTCGGCACCGGGCGGAAGAAGACCTCCGCTTCGTCTACCGTCATATCGAGGACATCTGCGATGTTGCGCCCCTTGTAAGTGATCTCCAGCGTCTCGCGGCTGTAACGTTTGCCGCCGCACTGCTCACAGGTCACATACACGTCCGGTAGAAAGTGCATCTCGATCTTGATGATCCCATCACCCTGGCACGCTTCGCAGCGCCCGCCTTTCACATTGAAGCTGAACCGACCAGGACCGTACCCACGCACCTTCGCATTCGGCAATTGCGCGAACAGCGTGCGGATGTGGTTGAATGAGCCTGTGTACGTTGCGGGATTCGACCGCGGCGTGCGGCCGATTGGCGACTGGTCGATGACAATCACCTTGTCGAGCTCTTCCAGGCCCAGGATCGCCTCGTGCGCGCCGGGACGGTCCTTCGCTCGATAGAATTTTCGAAAGAGTGCCTTGCGCAGGATATCATCCACCAGCGTGCTCTTACCCGAACCACTCACCCCCGTCACGCACGTGAGCAACCCGAGCGGGAACCGCACATCGATTTTCTTGAGATTGTTTTCATTCGCGCCCTTAACGATGAGCCAGCCTTTCTTCGGGGCGTGTCTCGTTTTTGGCACGGGAATCTGCAATTCGCCGCGCAGGTACCGCCCTGTCAGCGATTTCGGGTTGTCGAGGATCGTCTGGATTGGACCCGCCGCGACAAGGTAGCCGCCGTGCAATCCCGCGCCGGGCCCGAGATCGACAATGTAATCCGCTGCGCGAATCGTGTCCTCGTCGTGTTCGACGACAATCACGGTGTTGCCGAGATCGCGCAATCCCTTGAGCGTGTCGAGCAGGCGATGGTTGTCGCGCTGATGCAACCCGATGCTGGGTTCGTCGAGCACGTACAACACGCCGACGAGGCCCGCACCCACCTGCGTCGCCAACCGAATGCGCTGCGCTTCCCCACCCGAAAGCGTGTCGCTCTGGCGGTCGAGTGTGAGATATGCCAACCCGACGTTCTTGAGGAACGTCAACCGCGACCGCACTTCCTTGATGATCTCACCTGCCACCTGCTCTTCAAATTCCGTCAACGCCAGGGATGCCAGGAACCCGAGGGCGTCCTTGATGCTCAGTCGCGTGAAGTCGATGATCGACTTGTCGCCGACCGTGACCGCCAGGCTTTCAGGCCGCAAGCGCGCCCCCTTGCAGTCGGGACACTGCATCGCGACCATGAAATGCTGCAAGCGCACCTTCGTGAACTCGCTGTCCGTCTCCTCGTAGAGACGTTCCAGATTCGGGATGACACCCTCGAAGACCTTCGTCATCTTGCGCCACGCGCCCTTGCGCCAATGGGTGAATTCAATCTCGGCGTCGCCTGAGCCGTGCAACAATTCCTTCTGCACCTTCTCCGGCAGATCCTTGTATGGTAGTTCGAGGTCGATGTTGTAGTGCTTGGAGAGACCGCGCAGCAGCATCTTATAATAAATCATCAGCCGCCGCCCGCCGCGACGCCACGCCGCGATCGCGCCACCCGCGACCGATTTGGTGCGGTCGGGAACGATCAGGTCGGGATCAAAGAACAGCTTCGTGCCGAGGCCGTGGCAGGTCTTGCATGCGCCGTCGGGCGAATTGAACGAAAAATGCCGCGGCGTGAACTCGCCGTAACTGATACCACATTCGGGACAGGCGTTCTGGTTGCTGAAGAGCCGCTCGGACCACGGCATGGTCACGGGCGTGGTCGGCGTGCGGTAGAGTACCTGCAACAAACCTGTTCCCCACTTCAGCGTGGTCTCGACGGAATCCGCCAATCGTGCCCGCGTTTTCACGGAGGCGATCAGCCGGTCCACCACCAACTCGATGCTGTGATTGCGCCGCTTGTCGAGTTTGACACCTTCGGTGACGTCAAGAATTTCGCCATCAACGCGGGCACGCACGAACCCCTCGCGCTTGATGCGGGCGATCACGTCGCGAAACTCACCTTTGCGACCGCGCACGAGCGGCGCCAGCAGCATGAGTTGCGAACCCTCCCCCAAATTGAGAATCTGCTCCACAATCTGGCTCGATGTCTGCGTCGTGATCGGTCGCCCACAGTGATAGCAATGCGGCTTGCCGATGTTCGCAAACAACAGCCGCAGATACTCATAAATCTCGGTGGTGGTGGCGATGGTCGAGCGCGGATTGTTGCCGCCAAAGTGCTGTTCGATGGCGATGGCGGGAGAAAGGCCTTCGATGTAATCAACGTCCGGCTTCTGCAGTTGCTCGAGAAAATTGCGGGCATAGGCCGAGAGGCTTTCCACGTACTTGCGCTGCCCTTCGGCGTAAATCGTGTCAAAAGCGAGACTGGACTTGCCCGAGCCACTCAACCCTGTGACCACGATGAGCTTCTCACGGGGGAGAGTCAGGTGTATGTTCTTGAGGTTGTGCTCGCGCGCACCAGCTATAATGATAGAGTCTTTGGACATGGCCAAAACCGCCGAATTTCGAATAATCCGAAAGTTTTCATTGTAGCAGCGAATTCGGGGTTATCCTAGGGAATTCCTCGGAAATGCGTGGCATATCACCTGCTTAAAAGAGGGTTGTCGTGGCAGAGGCCATACGAAGCAAACAATGTAATCAGGGGAAAAGGGAACAAATGGAAACGACCGCAACAGAATTTGACCAGGGCGTCGCGAAGCACAGCGACAAGCAGTTGGAACAACTGCACACGCAGATGGAAGCGCTGTACCAGAACCTGCGCACCGTCCGTCACGCCATCAACAACAACGTGGCTGTCATCATGGCCATGGCCGAGCTGACCCAGCGCAACCCGGCCCAATGCGCCAAGCTCAGCCAGCTCTGTCTCGAGAAGTCGCCTCAGATCGCCGCCGCTATCGGCGGGTTCACGGAACTTTTTGAAGGCGCTGTCTGCTTGCAGGAAGAACTGGATCACCACGTTGCCAGCAGTACAACCACGGCGTAGTCGCGCGAAGCGGACGACCGCGTTGGTGTCTGCCCTCCCCTGCAGGCACAGTCGCATCGCCGCAATCGCGCGTGGAACAGCAACCTTGTGAGCACTGCAAAACGTAAATCGAAAGACGTAACGCAGGAGCAGGTCCGCTCTCTGGAAAACGTCAACCGCCTCAAAGCCGAGTTTCTCGCCAATGTCAGCCATGAACTCCGCACTCCAGTTCACGCCATCATTGGTTATGCCGAACTGCTGCTCGATACCGTCTATGGCCAGATGACCAACGAGCAGGAAGAGTCCGTCCGCTACATCCGCGAGAACGCCCAGGATCTCCTCAGCCTCGTCAATAATCTCCTGGATCTCGCGCGCATCGAAAGTGGCCGCACCGACCTGATCCTGGAGTCCTTCGATTTGCGCGGTCTCGTCAGTGAACTGATCGGCCAACTCAAGCCCCTCGCCGACGGCAAGCGCCTGGAAATCAATGTAACCGTCTTGATCGAAAATGCCGTCATCCGTACCGACCGCGGCAAGCTCAAACAAATCCTCATCAACCTGGTCGGCAACGCCATCAAGTTCACCGAACACGGAAAGGTCACGATCGCGATTTGTGAGGACCCAAACCCCGGTCCCGCCACAGCCTCCGGTTCTCCCCGTCTCGCCCTCAGCGTGCAGGATACCGGCGTCGGAATTCCCATCGACAGGCTCGATCACCTCTTTGAGAAATTTTATCACCTCGATGGCCCCGCCACCCGTTCCCATGAGGGCACGGGCCTCGGCCTCTACATCACCAAACAACTGGTCGAACTCCTCGCGGGTCGCGTCGACATCAAGAGCGCACCCGGCAAGGGCACAACCGTCACCATCTCCATCCCCCAAAACTTCGAAGAGATCGAAGGCATCCAACGCTTGCGCACCCGTCTCGCCGGGGCCAACACCGTCGCAACGGATGTCGACGGAGACAGCCGACGCCTTGTCCTCGTCGTCAGTGAACGTCCAGACATCGCGCGCATCCTCGCTGCCGGGCTCGGCTCGCACGAGTATAACGTTCGCACCGCGCGCGACGGCGAAGAGGCCGTGACGCTGGCCGTCAAGCTCCATCCCCTGGTGATTATGCTGGATGCGCACGACTCGTCCTCGGAACTCTGGTCCGTCTTCCAGGAGCTGAAGACCAAGCCCGAGACCAAGGACATCCCCACCATTTTCCTTTCCAACGACGCCGCCCACGTCGTCGGCACGCCGCTGACCGTCGCTTCTGCGCTGAACCCGGGCGACGTATTGCGCAGCGTCCGCGCCGCTACTCCCACGTCCAAAAAGAACGTGCTCATCGTGGACGACGAGGAAAGTTTCCGCGACGTCCTCAAGTGCGCGCTGAGCGAGGAAGGCTATCAGCTTTCCGAGGCCGCCACGGGTAACGAAGCCATTGCGAAACTGCAAACGGCCACGCCCGACTTGCTGCTGCTCGATTTGAATCTTCCCGACACCGATGGCTGGGGAGTCATGCGCTACATCACCCAACAGCCCCGGCTGAAAAGCATGGGCGTGCTGATCATCTCCGGCGCCATGCTCCACGAATGCCAGTCTGTGGAAATCCAAAAGCATGACTATGCCTTCATCAGCAAGGGTGAGTTCAAAATCCATCAGGTCCTGGAAACAGTCGCGGATTTGTTGGAGGTCAACGCGTCGTGACGAATCTGTTGCTGATTGAGGACAACCCACATCTGCAGCGGATTTTCTCCGAGAAATTCCGCCGCGAAGGCTTCAACGTCACTCTCGCCAACGACGGTCATCAAGGTCTCCAATGCGCGGCGAATATCCACCCGGCGGTGATCCTGCTCGACACGATGATGCCCAACATGGACGGCTTCGAGGTGCTCACCCACCTTCGCGCCGATCCCGCCCTGCGCGGCATTCCGGCTTTCGTCCTTTCCAACCGTGCTTCGAGCGACGATATCCAGCATGCACTCGCGCTCGGCGCGCGCCAGTTTTTCACGAAGGGTTTCTCAGCCCTGGAGGACATCGCCCGTCAGGTTCGCGTCACCTGCGGCCTCAAGAAGGCCCTCGTCTGCACGAATAGCCTCACGCTCGCCGAGCCCATCGTCAGCGCGCTGGCTCATCCACAATTGCTCTGTTCTGTCGTCACCCTTCTCGACGAGATCGTCGGCGCCGCCGAGCGCGGCAACCCCGAGATCATCGTCCTCGACGCCCGCGTGCCGAACGCGCTCACCCTGCTCCAACAGCTCAAGACAAATCCCGCGACCAAATCCGTCCCCGTCATCGCCGTTGGAAGTCCGGGCCAGACGCCGAACCGCGCCGATGCGTTCATCGACAGCGCGCGTCTCGTCTCCGACCTCCGCCCCGCCGTGATGAATCGCCTCGGCCTGGAAGAATCCGCCGTCACAAGCCCGAGCAACGTCCCCGTTCCCGCAACCGCCTGACGTTTCTTCCTCCAGCCCGCTCCGATTTCTTCGGGCTCAGAACATAGCAGGGGCTCTGCCGCCGCTACTTTTCCGTTGGCTTCTTTTCCTGAATCGGGCTCACTTCCCGATCTGCACGACCTCATTACCCCTTCAAATTGGGTTCGTTTTGGAAAACGAACCCACCGAAGTTTTCAAAGAACATACGTCGTAAACTCCTACTACAGGCGCTGTTGCATCAAAACCGCCTTCGCAAAAAATTGGGTTCGTTTCGCAGAAACATGGTTTTTATGTTTTCCCCTCCCCATCCGTAGCTTTGGCCAAAGGCTGACGCGTCGCGCTATACCACGAGTTGCAACAGCGGACACCCTCACAAAATAGCAGTTCACATCTTCATCATACCAGCCCCAATGCCTCATGTCCAGCACAATTATCAATTTACGATACACGGGCACCCGCCTCGCTGTGTCGAGGCGCTGATTCAGTATGATCCCCTCCCCGGAGGGGATAAGGGGGTGGGTACTCTACCTCGATTCCGCAGACTGTCCCCTTGTAGCGGCAGGCACGATCCCAGATCGTTCATCTTCCCACACCTGCGAAGTTGTGCGCTACGCGTTGAATGTTGAGTGTTGAACGTTTAGGTGTTCTTCCGCCCCCTTCTTCGAAACCTGGCTCAACTCAAACAACTTCTTCGCCAGCTCCGGCGTCTGCTTGTAGCAATCCAATCGTCGACTCGTGACATCTCCTTTCGCGTTATCTCCACCACAACAATCTTGTCTTGGAGATGGGCCTTCGCAACGGATCATAAACCGATTTGAGTACAGGACGCTTTCCTGTGCACCTCCCCCGCTGTCGAGAAGATGCCAGGCCGCGTGGCCGACGACAGCGCAAGTTTCCCGGGCGGATGGTTTTCACGAAGATGGCAATGCTTGGGCCGCCGTCAACCGGCCATGTGCCCGCTGGCGCCGTAGGATCCAATGGATAATTGGCTTGTATCCGCTGGGTTGCAGGGCTATCATCGGTGTTGGTTCGACAAGGTTTCACCGGTGAGGCGGAGACCGTTGTACAGCAGTCCATGAACCGTACCTCTTTAATTGTAGGATTGATCGCTGGGATTCTTCTTATTCCCCGCCTCTCCAATGCCCAGTACTCCGCCAACTTCCAAACCAACATCATCAGCGGCGTGACCAGCAATTGGTCGGACAATTTCTATTACAATATCGGTGGCATTGGTGATGTGTTGCTCATTGAAGGTGGTGGAGTACTGGTCAACGGTGGGGGCGAACTGGGGCCTGGCAATGGGAATAGCAATAACTTTGCCCTCGTGACCGACAACGGTTCGGTGTGGAGCAATAGTCTCCTGTATGCGGGCAACAGCGGCGCGCGTAACAGCCTGGTGATTAGCAACGGCGGCCAGGTAATCAATAGCGGCTTCTGTATCGTCGGCAACGGCGTCCTACCCACCATCGGCAGCAATACCGTTCTGGTCACGGGCACCGGTTCTGTCCTGAGCAATGGACAGGATTTGACGATTGGCTACTACTTCGCCGCCAATCGCGTGGTGGTCGAGAACGGCGGACAATTGATCAATCACAACGCAAGTTTGGGCGGCGGTACCGTCACTTCAAGCAATAACAGCGCATGGGTGCGAGGGCCCGGTTCCCTTTGGATCAACCATGGACAGGTGACTTTCAACGGAGTCGGCAGCAGCCTCGTGATCAGCAATGGCGGACAGGTGACGGATTCCTTTGGTTACCTGGGGTATTACTTTGGAAGCAGCAATACCAGCGCTCTCGTAACCGGCTCGGGGTCGGTGTGGAGCAACCAACAGGATTTGTACGTGGGTAATTTTGGTTCTAGTAACACCCTGGTCATCAGCCACGGCGGTCTCGTGAACAGCTTCAACTGCTTCGTGGGTTACAGTTTGAGCAGCAACAATAGCATCCTGGTGACCGACCCCGGTTCGGTCTGGAGCAACCGGAACCTGACCACCTTCATCTTTGGTTCGCCCAATAGCCTCGTCATCAGCAACGGCGGCCAGGCGATCACCCCGTCGGGAGCAGAATTCGACCGCGCCAGAATTGTCGCCACCGGAACCGGTTCGATCTGGAACAGTGGGACCTTGCTTCTTGCTTCGGCGAATAGTTTGGTGATTAGTAACGGCGCTCAAATAATCAATACCGAGGCCCATGTGGGTCACAGCGGTAGCTCCAATACAGTACGCGTCACGGATGGCGCTCTGTGGCAGAACAATGCGCTATATCTGGGGTACTCTGGATCGAGCAATTCGATTGTGGTCGCGGCCGGGTCGGTCTCGGCCACCAGTCTGGTCGTGGGGCTCGCCTCGGCGAATTGCGATAATCTGCTCCAGGTGGACAGCGGCAGCGTGGTGGTGACAAACGCAACGCATGACGCGGTGCTCGAAGTGCGGCGCGGGCGGTTGGTTCTCAATGGGGGGACGATCCAGACGGACATTTTGGTGATGACGAACACTTGTGCGTCCCTCGTCCATAACGGCGGTGCCTTGATCGCGGGAAGCGTCATTCTGGACCCGAACGCGTTTCGCATAATGTCCGTGACCCGTCAAGGAAACGATATCCTCGTCAGTTGGCTCACGGGCCCGGGCCAAACCAACACCCTGCAAGCGACTGCGGGCGATGGAAGTGGCGGCTACAGCACAAACGGGTTTACCGACATTTTCGTGGTGACGAATAACACAACCGCCGGCACGGCGACCAACTATCTCGACACGGGCGGTGCAACCAATGTCCCCTCCCGCTACTACCGCGCGCGGCTGGTGCCCTAGCAAAAAAGACCGAACCGATCGGACGGATTTTTTGCACCAGAAACGTGGCGTGCGCAGGTCGATTGCAGCGAACACAACACCGCCGCATATCGCCCAGCCGGTGCTCCCTCCACCTCCCTTTTCCGCCTGATCTCTCACCCCGCCGCCGCGTCCACTTCCAACTCATCCAACCGCTCCTCGATCGTCACCGCTGTGGACTGGACACGGCAAAGATTCGCGTACAAACCGTCCGCCGCCATCAATTCCTCGTGCGTCCCGCGCTCGATAACGTGTCCCGCTTTCAGCACGAGGATCTGGTCGGCGTTGCGTACCGTCGACAACCTATGCGCGATGACAAAACTTGTGCGTTGCGCCATCAGCCGCTCCAGTGCTTCCTGGATCAGTTTCTCCGTCGCCGTGTCCACGCTCGCGGTCGCTTCGTCCAAAATCAAAATCGGCGGGTCTTTCAACAGCGCCCGCGCAATGCTCACGCGCTGTTTCTCGCCCACGCTGAGTTTCACGCCGCGTTCGCCGACGCGTGAATCGTACTTTTCCGGCAACCGCATGATGAACTCGTGACAGTTCGCCGCCTTCGCCGCGTCCATCATCTCGGCCTCACTGGCGTCGAGGCGACCATAAAGAATGTTCTCGCGGATCGTTCCATTAAAGAGAAACGCCTCCTGCGACACGATGCCGATCTGCTCCCGCAACGATTCGAGCGTCACGTCACGGATATCGTGTCCGTCAACCAGGATTTGCCCGTGCGTCACGTCGTAGAAGCGCGGCAACAGGTTCACGATCGTGCTCTTCCCCGCGCCCGTCGGTCCCACCAATGCAATCGTCTCCCCGGGCCGCGCATGAATATTGACGCCACCCAGCACCGGCAAATCCGCGCGATACTCGAATCCGACATCCCGATACTCCACTTCCCCACGTACGCGATCACCCAACACGCTGGCACCCGGCTTTTCGCCAATCTCCACAGGCGCATCGAGAATATCGAACACCCGCTCGCCCGCCGCTCGGCCCGCTTGAAACATCTGGTTGAGCCCGTGCAACGAACGCACCGGCTCGTAGAACATCCACAGGCAACTTAGGAACCCAACCAACCGGCCCAGCGACATCCCACCGCCGATCACCGCGTAACCACCCACCAAAATCACGATCACCCGTCCCAACTCCGCGGAAAACTCCATCGTCGGGCTGTAGAACGACCATGCCCGCATCACCCGCAGCGTTGCCATCCGCAGTTCACTTGCCCGCTGCGCAAACCGGCCCAGCTCGTGCGGCTCGCGCCCGAACCCTTTGATTTGCCGGATGCCCTGCAGATTATCGTGCAACAAGGAATTCAAGGCCGACGTGGCCCGGCGCACCAAACGATACCGGCCGTGCGCCGTCAGGGTGTACGCCAGCGCCCCCGCCACCAGGATCGGGATCGGCGTGAGCGCCCACATCGCCAGCCGCGCATTAAATGAAAACAACAGCGCGCCCACGCCGACGATGCTCAAGACCGACACCGTGCCCTGTTCAATGCCGTCGATCAACACGCGCTCGACGGCATTCACGTCGTCAATGACCCGCGTCATCAAATCGCCCGTAGCCCGCTGGTCGTAATAATTCACCGACAACCGTTGCAACTTGTCATACAGGTCGCGGCGCATGTCGTAGATCACACGCTGCTCGAAATGGTTGTTGAGATTGATCCGCAGGACGTTGAAGGCGCCCTTGAGGAAAAACGCCGCCAGCACCGCCCCCGCCACGAGCGGCAACAAATCCGACCGCCCCTTGCCAATCACGTCGTCGATCACAATCTGCGTCAGCTTGGGAAACGCGAGGCTGGCCAGCGTCGTCGCAATGGCGCACCCCATCGTGCCGACCGCAAATCCGGGATAACGCTTCACGTAGCCGAACACGCGCACGAAGATCTCCTTCGCGCCCCGTTTCCGCGCCACCATCGTCTCGTCGTTCTCGGTATCGTGATGCGCCATCACAATTAGATTACCCAATCCGCCGAGTGGTTGCACGCGGGAATTCGCCAAGACCTCAAGGAGCGTGCGAATTTCCGTTTTGGAGGGACGCGCTCCGTCGCGTCCGTTCGGCCGAAGCGGTCATGACGGCGCCTGACCCTCCAAATGAAGCTTTACCGGACCGAGCGGAAAGCGGGTACCGGCCCCGCTCGGGCATGGGGCATACCCGCCAGTTTGTCCCTTGCCGGTAATAGCAGCGACATGACAAACTGAGTTTGTGCTAACAACATGGATAGCCGGAATGCGATGAAAGTATCCCCGGTCAGCATCATTCTCACCGGTGTCGGACTTGCCGGAGCAGTTGTACAGTTCCTGTATCGGGAGAGCGGAAAAAGCGATAGCATACTGTCCATTGGCGGTGCCATCTTCGGAGCTACGATTTTCTACAGGTGTTTTTGGGGACGAGAGTCATTGCGGAGGATTCGAGGACTTGAGGCAGTGAGCGATTTCGAGATGCGCATCATTGGCATGGCCGCGCTCACGTGGGCGTTGGTATCGTGTTATGTGTTTGCCCGGTACAAGATTTGAGCGCTTGTCAATTCCATTGCTTGAGGTTGCGCGTTAGGTTCCCCTCGCCTCTCTTGACCGCAAACGTCCTCCGCCGCTACTATGCGGTGCCGGCAACGGGAACGCTTTCAGGAGATTGATCTCATGGCACAGACCGACATCACGTCGTTGCAAAAAGCGGGGCGCAAATTCAAGCCGTCCGCCGCGTTCGTCAAGCAGGCCCACATCAAATCGCTCGCGCAGTATCGCAAACTCTACGCCGAATCGATTAAGTCCCCACAGAAATTCTGGTCGCGCATGTCCAAGGAACTCCACTGGTTCAAGCCGTGGAAGAAATTGCTCGAATGGGACGAGCCGTTTGCGAAATGGTTTGTCGGCGGACAGATCAATCTCTCCTACAACTGCCTCGACCGCCATCTCGATGGCCCGCGCCGCAACAAGGCCGCGATCATCTGGGAAGGCGAACCGGCCACGACCGGCAAAGCCGGCGAAGAGCGCGTGCTCACCTACGTCGGGTTGCACCGCGAAGTCTGCCGCTTTGCCAACGTGCTCAAACGCAATGGCATCGTCAAAGGCGACCGCATCATCATCTACATGCCGATGGTTCCCGAAGCCGCCATCGCCATGCTCGCCTGCGCTCGCATTGGCGCGACGCACTCGGTCGTTTTCGGCGGATTCAGCGCGCAGGCACTCATCGACCGCATCCACGATTGCGGCGCGAAGATGGTCATCACTGCCGATGGCGGTTATCGGCGCGGCACAACCGTCGTGCTGAAGAAAAACGTCGATGACGCGCTGCAACAATGCCCGTCCATCGCCAAGGTCATCGTCCTCCGCCGCACCAATTCCGAGGTCACGATGCGGGAGGGCCGCGATGTTTGGTGGCATGACGAATTGCAGCACGTCGATGCGAATTGCCCCGCTGAAAAACTCGATAGCGAACATCCGTTGTATATCCTCTACACCAGCGGCAGCACCGGCAAACCCAAGGGCGTGCTGCATAGCACCGCTGGCTATCTCCTCGGCGTGTATCTCAGCACAAAGTACGTCTTCGATTTGAAGGAACAGGACACGTACTGGTGCACCGCCGACATCGGCTGGGTCACCGGCCACAGCTACTCGATTTACGGCGCGCTCGCCAACGGCGCGACGACCCTCATGTACGAGGGCGCGCCGAATTGGCCCGAGCCGGACCGTTTCTGGCGCATCATCGACAAATACAAAGTCACCATCCTCTACACCGCGCCAACCGCCATCCGCGCCTTCATGCGCTGGGGCGATCAGTGGCCGAACAAACACGACCTCAGTTCCCTCCGCCTCCTCGGCACCGTCGGCGAACCGATCAATCCCGAGGCGTGGATGTGGTACCACAACGTCATCGGGAAAAAACGCTGTCCCATCGTCGATACCTGGTGGCAGACGGAAACCGGCTCGATCATGATCACGCCGTTGCCCGGCGCGATCCCCACGAAACCCGGCAGCGGCACCCTGCCCTTCTTCGGCGTCGATGCCGCCGTGGTCAACAAGGAAGGCAAGGAACTTCCTGCAAACGTGGGCGGCTACTTGGTGATCCGCCGTCCCTGGCCGTCGATGCTCCGCACCATCTACGGCGACCCCGAACGCTTTCAGCGCCAATACTGGAGTGAGATTCCGCACGTCTATTTCACCGGCGACGGTTGCCGCCGCGACAAGGACGGTTATTTCTGGATCGTCGGTCGCATCGACGACGTACTCAACGTCGCCGGCCACCGCATCGGCACCGCCGAGGTCGAAAGCGCCCTCGTCTCGCACCCGAAAGTCGCCGAGGCCGCCGTCGTCGGCCGCCCCGACGCGCTGAAAGGCCAGGCCCTCGTCGCCTTCGTCACCGCCCGCAGCGACGTCAACGTCTCGCCCTCGCTCAAGGAAGAACTCCGCGCCCACGTCGCCACCCAAATCGGCCCCATCGCCAAGCCCGACGATATCCGTTTCACCGACGCCCTCCCCAAAACCCGCAGCGGCAAAATCATGCGCCGCCTCCTGAAAGAAATCGCCGCCGGCGGCGAAGTCAAAGGCGATACCACTACGCTGGAAGACCTAAACGTCATCGCCAAGCTAAGAGCAGATGAGGAGTGATGACTTTCCCTTGAAATTGTAGGGTGAGCGGCCCGCCTACCGCTGTATAGCCCACCCCCGGAACAAATCTTCCGCCCGTTCCTCTCACTACCAATAGGGTATGTTTTTCGGTTTAATCTTGGAACAGGATTCGATGAGGAAGTGGGGGGCTACGACCTCAAAAGGGGGCATTATGGCACACGTATTCAGGTCATCTGTCATCTCAATTTGCGTGGTTGGGCTGCTCATATGCGTCACGACGCGCGATGCCCGTGCGACCATTGATGCTGCGGTCACCATCAGCAGCCAGGATGCGGGCGGGGGTGCATTCAATTATACGCTCACGTTGAACAATCACTCCACCTCGACCAGCCCGATCGAAACGCTCTGGTTTAGCTGGATCCCGGGCCTCGATTTCATGAGCGTCAGTCCCACGGCTGAGACGGCCCCGACCGGATGGGATACCTTCGTGGAGACTGGCTATTATGGCGGCTATTCCGTCCGCTATACGACGACGACCGCGCCATTGAACCCGAACGGCCAACTGCAATTCAGTTTCACCAGCACCGTCACGTCGAACGAATTGGCGGGAAACGATTCAGTTTTCGGCTATTACCCGGAACTGACCACGTTCCTCTATAGTCAAAGTATCGAGGGAGGAGATAGCACGAGCTTACTCGCGCAACAGGTCACCGCCGTTCCTGAACCCTCTTCGATTGCCCTCGTCGGATTCGGAATAGTCGCTGCCGCCTTCGGAATTGGCTGCCGCCGATTGCGCTTTCGATCACGCAAGTAATAATTCCGTCCTGGTTCAAGCACGTCTCGCACCTCTCCTGGCCATCAGCCAGAGAGGCTTCACTGGTTGGGTACTCCCCCCCAACCAGTGAGGACGCGTTGCGCATTCAAACTTCGCGTTACTTTCCCTTCGCCCGCAAATACTGTTTTGGCCACTCTATGTCATGGCCAAGCTCGGCGGCGGCACGTAACGGGAAATACGGATCGCGCAGGAATCCGCGCGCCATCAGGACCAGATCCGCTTTGCCAGCGCGAATAATCTCATCAGCTTGGGCAGTCGTGGTAATGAGCCCGACCGCCCCGGTGGCGATACCGGCTTCGCGACGAATTCTCTCGGCGAAGGGGATTTGGTAACCGGGCGCAGCGGGAATCTTGGCGTCAGGTACCAGTCCGCCAGAAGAACAATCAATCAAGTCCACGCCCAGCCCTCTCACCATCTTCGCCAATTCCACCGACTGCTCAATGGTCCAACCTTCCGGCTCTTTCCAGTCGGTCGCGGAGATGCGCAGGAAAAGCGGCTTGCTCTCCGGCCACACCTCACGAACCGCCGCCGTGACTTCCCGCACGATTCGGGTACGATTGTCAAAGGAACCGCCGTACGCATCCTTTCGATGGTTCGCGAGTGGCGAGAGGAATTCGTTGAGTAGATAACCATGCGCCGAATGCATTTCGACGACTTCGAACCCGGCGGCTAACGCTCGCGCAGCGGCCTCCCGAAACTTCCGCACGATCCGCTGGATACCTTCGACGGTCAGTTCCTCCGGCGAGGGATCGCCGGGATTGAAAGGAATCGGGCTTGGCGCGAGCGGCATCCAGCCGCCATTTTCTTTCGAGACGATGCCGCGCTTCCCTTCCTGCGGCGAAAGCGTGCTGGCCTTGCGACCCGCGTGCGCCAATTGAATGCCCGGCGCGCTGCTTTGCGACTTAATGAACGTCGTGATGCGCCTCAGAAACTCAATGTGCTCGTCCTTCCACAACCCCAGATCGTCGGGTGAAATGCGCCCTTCGGCCTCCACTGATGTCGCCTCGGTAAACACCAGCGCCGCCCCGCCGCAGGCGCGACTCCCCAAATGCACAAGATGCCAATCGTTGGCGAATCCATCCCGGCTCGAATACATGCACATCGGTGAGACGACGATGCGATGTTTGAGTGTCAACCCGCGCAATGTAAATGGTTCAAATAGATGTGGCATGGCTTCAGCGGTCGTAAGATTGCCTTCGCCGCGCATCGTAGGGCGCAACCGCGCGTCGGCAAGAAAAATCATCAACTACAGCAGACATGGCAATGAGCACCACTCATTGCCATGTCTGCCATTCCAGGATTTCGAGTCGGCTAACGCCCTTTGTCCGGCTGTTCGTTGCCCCTTTCCGGACCGGGCTCTTGGTGCTGCTCGCCCCGCTGTTCTTGAGGCGGAGGTTTTTCGTGCGGAGCAGGTGGTGGAGCTACCTTCTCGCCATGAGGCGGTTCGCTCGGGCGCTGTTCGGGGGGACCCCGCCGCTCGACTGGCGGACCGTTGCCCTGCGGTCTCTCCGCTGGCGGCGGCTCAGTCCGTTGTTGCCGTTCAACAGGAGGCGGCTCATTGCGTGTTGGTCTCTCTGCTGGCAGCGTCTGGTTCCGTTGTTGTCGCTCCGCCGGAGGTGGCTCATTACGCTGCGGTCTCTCCCCTGGCTGCGTCCCGCGAATTATCTCCGGCGGATTGTTCCGCTGATTTTCGCGCTGCGGTTCGGTGGCGGGCCGCTCGCCAGGCCGTTCATTCTGGCGCTGAATCCCCGGCTGTTGCGGCGCCGTACGGTGGACAGCGGGAGGGATCTTCTCGCGTTGGCGCATTGCCTGGACGGTTGAAGTCTGGATCCGCTCGTGGTTCACCCGCTGCAGGTCCTGCACGCGCGGGCCTTCATTGACCACCCGGTTATTTACCTTCCGGATCGTCGTGTTGATCCTCGTCTGGTTAATGATCGTCGTGTTGTTGATAATCACAGTCCGCGCCCGGATACGCTCGCCGAAATGGCGTTCGCCGACGAACACGAACCAGGGCGATGGTATGGCGCCAATCACCAGCTCGCCGCTGAAGCCGAAAGCAACTCCCGGCGGCAATGGCGCCCAACCGCAGTAGCCACCGCCCTCGCGGAAGCAAACCCACGACGGCCCCCACACAGTGTCAGGCACCCAAACCCAACCGTAGTACGGATCATTCCACCAGCGTCCGTAATGGTAGCACGCCCAACCCCACGGTTCATCGCTCTGCCAATACCAGCCGTCGTCCGTCCACACCCATGTACCTTCGCAGTAGGGACGCCACGACACATCGACAGCATAGGGATGCCAGCATCGCCCGTACGACCCAACTTCCACCCAATAGCCTTGCGCCGATAATGGCTCGTAAAAGTCGTTGGGCGAATTGATTTCAACCCCGACCGAGACATCCGCCGCCCTAACATCGTGCGACATAAGCCAGGGAACTCCAAACGTCACCGCCAAAACCACTACCCTGATCGCTTTCATGTCTGCCTCCTATCTACAATAAATTTACGCCATTTTGCGCCTCATGCAAATAAACGTCGCCCAATACGCACGAGGCACGCTATAAACAGGCCCGTGGATCGCCCCCGCAACGATTCGCCTCATCCCACTCGCATCCGCTACGGCGTGCTGGGTTTCATGCTGGTACTCACCGCCATCGCCTATCTCGACCGCGTTTGCATTTCCACCGCTGCGCCCGCCATGAAGACCGACCTGGGCCTCAACGACGCGCAGATGGGTCGCGTCTTCAGCGCCTTCACGTTCGCCTATGCGCTGATGGAGATACCGAGCGGATGGCTGGCGGATCGATTCGGCCCGCGGCTGATGCTGACGCGCATCGTAGTTTGGTGGTCTGTAATGACCGCCGTGACAGGTTTGGCGACGGGATTCGTCTCCCTGTTCCTGATTCGTATGCTGTTTGGCGTCGGTGAAGCGGGCTGTTTTCCCTCCATGGCCCGGGCGTTCGCGCGCTGGCTTCCCGCCCGCGAACATGGACGTGCGTTCGGCTTGGCGGTAATGACCGGCGCGCTCGGCGGCGCAATCACTCAGCCGCTGGTCGTTTGGATGCTGAATCGAATGCACTGGCGGCACACCTTCCCCATCTTCGGCTGTGTGGGTATGGTCTGGGCGCTCGCGTGGTACTGGTGGTTCCGTGACGATCCGCACCGCCACGCCGCGGTGAACGAAGCGGAACTGCGGGCGATCGGCTGTCAGCCGCCGACGCCTCACGAGCGCGTGCCGTGGCGGAGTCTGTTGGCCAACCCCAGCGTCTGGGCCGTGTGCTTTATGTATTTCGGCGTGATCTATGGCTGGTACTTTTTCCTCACATGGTTGCCAACGTACCTGATGCGCGCGCGCGGATTTGATCTACAACACGCGGGCTGGCTATCATCACTCCCGCTGATTGGCATCGCCACCGGCGTCCTCTGCGGCGGTCTCGTCAGCGACGTGCTCGTCCGCCGTCTCGGTCTGAAGATCGGCCGACGCCTACCGGGCATCGTCGGCCTGCCCCTGGCCGCAATCACGATGTTCGCCGCCGTGTACACGTCCAACCCCATCGCCGCCGCATGGCTGCTCGCGCTGGCTGCACTGCTCGCGGCCTTGGCCGTCGCTCCGGGCTGGGCCGTCTGCCTTGAAATCGGCGGCATCCACTCCGGCGTGGTCAGCGGCATGATGAACATGCTCGGGAATCTCGGCGGTGCGATCAGTCCGCTGGTGATCGGCGAATGGCTCCAACGCCACGGCGCGTGGAACCTGTCATTAATGACCGTCGCCGCCTGTTACGTCCTGGCCGCCCTCTGCTGGCTGGCCGTCGACCCCACGAAACGGCTTCCGTTGTCCCTGTAGTCGCGGGTTTTTGCCCGCGGTTAGACGACCAACCATCACATCAACACTGCCGACCCACTGGTAACCTCGCTGATGACCAAGCAGCACAGCTATAACCTGTAACTTATTACAGCGATCCGCCGCGGCGCATGTGGCTATCTCCACCCTGCCGCCAAAGTAGTTTATTTTGCCACGGATTTTTGGGTCTAAGTAATAATTTTAGATAGGAACTTTTCCGATATCACAAACTACCACGCATCCTATGCATCCCTTGTAAAACAAGGCTTGCAGGCGAACTATGTGATCTGTTACACTTCCTCAGCCTGGAGCAGCAGCGTGCCTACCGTGATGTGGCCGCCGTAGGGAGTCGCAATTAACAAAGGGAAGACGATGGCAAGTACACTTATGAGGACAAGGACAACTTCCACACACATTCAGGTTTCCTTTCTCAGATTCTTCATCGCTTTGACATTGGCCGCCTGCGTTTTCGCAGCGATCCCGGCGAAAGCCACCATAACATTCGGCGGCTCGAATGCAGTCCAGATGCTGAGTGCGATTGCGACATTTTCCAACAGTGGAAGCCTGTTGACAATAACCCTCGTGAACACGTACACGGGAGACACGCCCGATCAGGCCCATGTATTAACCGGCCTTTTCTTTTCCGGCGCTGACGGTTTGACGCCAGTCTCTGCCACGGCTGGCGCGGGAAGCGTCGAATGGATCGGAACAACGTCTTCCCTGGCCCCGGGTCCAAGCGTTCTTGGAGAGGAATGGAAGTATGCGAGCGGTCCTCATAACCCAAGTGGGGCGACCGCGGGCATCGCTAGCTCGGGCTACAATAATAATTTTGATGTCGGGAATTTCGCCAGCCCCGGTGACATGCTGGATGGCTCGGCTTATGGGATACTGTCGACGGGCTATGCCGGTTCGGATCTGGGCGGGTTGGGCAGTAAGACATACATACAGCCTTCCATGGTCTTTGTCCTCAGCGGCTGGAGCGGCAGCCTGGGCGCCATCACCAACGTGAACTTCCAGTACGGCACGGCACTAAGTGAGCCAAACCTGCCGGGAACTCTCGTTCCCGAACCCAGCAGCATGGCGTTGGTGGGTGCGGGCTTGGTCGGCTTGCTCGTCATCCGTCGGCGCAAAAAATAATCAGTTTACTTTCACAACGAGTGCCACTCGATCTACGGGTCGGGTGGCTCTTTTGTTTATGGGCAGATCGCCGACCTCACGAAACGGCTACGGTTGGCCGTGTAACCGCTCATCGGACACGATAACCGGGAGCGCTCTACAACACGCTCACCTGGGGCCATATTTCGGGGCGTTTTGGCGCGGAGGATGCTGGTTATGCTCCTATGGACTGCTCGGCTGTAGCTTTATTCTTGACGGTTGTGTCTGAGACACTCCGCCATGCCATTTCTCTCGTTGGCCTAAGTGCCTTCAGCCCATCGGCTTCCCCATGGAAAAAGTGTGTGACACCGCCACAAAGGCGAGATCGGTCAAATGGTTCCGCGTTGGTCGAGATGGCGCTCAGCCTGCCTCTTTGCGTTGTTTTGATCGGCGGGGCCCTCACTTTTGGGAGTGCATTCAGCAAAGTTGACGTCATCGAAAACGCCGCGCGACAAGGGGCGCGATATGGCGCAACTCAGCCAACCGATGTCAGTGGAATAAAGGCCCGTGTCCTGGAAGAAGCTGTTGGTTCGGGTGTAACGATCGATTCGAACAAGATCACCGTCACCACGTCTTTGGGGACCACCTCGGGTGCTCCGATCACGGTTAGGATAGCGTTCAGCTTTTCACCGATCTTGCTCCCTCTGTTGCAGGCAAACGGCATTGTCGGCACAAACGTAGTCACGTTTACTCGCGACTGCACGATGGTCATCTTTTAACCTGGGCTGATCCCGCGAAGGAGCTTGTGAGAAACATAACTGAGACGCGCCACAAAAGGAGACCCGACGGTCAGCGATCCCAACGCGGGGCGGTGCTCGTGGAGTTCGGCCTGGTCGCGTCGATTGTGATCCTCCTGACGCTCAGTGTATTTCAAATCGGGTTCATCTATTTCGCAATCAATGACCTGAACAATGCCGCCCGCGATGGCGCTCGATACGGTTCGATACACCCCAGCGATGACAGCCTGATTAAGACCAACGTCGTGAAACACCTCTCCTTCGCGAACAATTCGCAGGTTCATATCGATATAACGCGTCCCGACGGCAACACCAATGCGGACAGCCGAATCACGGTGACACTCCAGTACACGATACCGTCGTTTATGCCATTGTTCGGGTCACATTCCATTACCAACAGTTCCACCATGCGGATTGAGAGGCAGTCATGAGCCTGCTCCGGAGGCTCACACTGTCGCCCGTCTTCATGAGTTTGCACCCTTTCAGAAGGGACGGGTGTGTGGTGAACCCTCGCCACAGCCGGGCCGCAGATCGCTCGGGCCAGGTGCTGGTGCTGGTCGTTATCGCGTTGGTGGCTCTTATTGGATTCGCGGCCCTGGCGATCGACGTCGGGCATGCCTATACGCAACGCCGGCAACTACAAAATGCCGCGGATGCGGCGGCCCTGGCAGGCGCCCGACTCGTGTGCGCCAGCGGATCCGACTCTGCGATCTGGTCGGAGGTCCAAAACTATGTGAACTCCAATTCAAATCACTTGAGCGCCATTACGGTGACCGCCTACTATACAACCGCCAGCGGCGCGCATACCGGTGGCACGCTTCCGAACGGATCCGTTCCTTCGGACGCAACGGGGGTGGAGGTAAGCACCAGAAGCACGACTCCGGCATACTTCGGGAGGGTTGTTGGCTTTGCAGCGTTCCAGCCGGCCGCTGTTGGCGCCGCCAAATGCTCCAAAGGGATCCCGGCGATCTTTGCTAACAAGTGCGGCCAGCCCAGCAACAGCAAGGTCATCGACTGGAGTGGCGGCACCTATCTGGTTATAGGGGACATCCGTTCGAACAGCGATCTCAACATGTCCGGCTCAAATAACACCATCTCAAACTCGACAATTTCGACGGGAAGCGGAGGGGTGAGTCCAGCCGGGCTGGCGGGGAAAGCAACAACCCCTTCCAGTTCGTTCACCACGGATACTTCTTGCCAGCCGTATCCGGTGACGTTCAACATCGCCGACTACGCGCCCGGAGGCTCACAAGCCGTGGCGGCCGGAGCCACTTATTATCATAGCATTGTCGGCAACAGCAGCCTGTCAACGTACGTGCACAGCGGCGTAATGGATCCCGGCATCTATTATGTGGCCGGGAATGTGAATTTCGCCACCCCCTCCGTCACCGCGAATGTGACGATTGTGGCAACGGGCTCCATTATCATCAGCAGCGGCAGTTCCACTTGGACACCGTACGCTCAGGGGCTGCTTTACTACTCTGCCATTTCCGACGCGTCGGCCCCCGGCCATATAGCGCTGAACGTTTCCGGCAGCGGTTCTTCGTGGACTGGCATCATCTACGCCCCGAACTCCGGAATTAACATGTCGGGCTCGTCGAACGCTTCGCTCCAAGGTAACTTGCTCGGCTACACCGTGAAGCTTTCGGGCTCGTCCCTTTTGATCAATTCGGGGTCAGCCGGCCCGTCGGGCGTGTACCTGTACGAATAGACCAGCCGAAGTCCCCGCTTGGCCGGGTCTGGGTATGACCGTCACTTGAATTCGCCAACGGCTGGCCACTCCGCTGATGATCGTGGCCGTAGTTCGATCCCTCACGTACCCAAGGTCTTCGACCATCAACTGGCTCTGGGCGACGAACGCTTCCCGCTGTACGATCCGTGGGGAGGCGTATTTCTGGCAAGAATTCTGTTCTAGGGGGTAGGAAGAAGTCCCATGTCCCCCTTCCTCTATATCCTACGCGTCCCTTTGAAAATATGGCTTGCAAGTCCATCAGACGAGTGGTAACCTTCACACGATCTGGGGAGAGTGCTTCATACCCTGAAGTACGCGAGTTCTAGATGGTGGCGTAGGTCGCAGTTAACGCGGTGTGGTTATAGAAAGGTAACTCGCACATGGGTATTGAGCACTTTTTTTGTCGGGGCGGTTTTGCAGCACTTGTTGTCTTGTTGTGCGCCTCGATTTTTCTACCGGGTAAATGTGATGCCGGGTTCTCTCTCGGCGATGCCTCTCACTATGCAGTGCTCTACGAGGGAGCTGGCGCCCATAATTTGCAGATCAATAGCAGTCCGGTCAACGGCAGCACGATCTTCGGCGATATCGGTCTTGGGAGCTTATCTAACGGTTTTCCGACGGCACAATTCAACAATCCGGCGGTAATTAATGGCAACATTAATTTCTCATCGAACATCAGTATTAGCGCTAACGCTGTTATTAATGGCACGACCAACGCGCATGTTTCCCAGGTGAACACGGACCTCATCAACCTCAATGCCCTCTCCGCCACACTGGGCGCCGAGGCCGGAACAGCCCTGAACATCAGCATTGCGAACAATGCCACCCAGACTGTCAACGCCGCCAGCGGCACTCTCGATGGAAGCGGCAACGACGTGTTCACCGTTGGCTCGATGAGTTTCGTTAACGGAGCCACGCTCATCGTCAATGGTAGTGCGAGCCAGTTCGTGGTTCTTAACTTCAACTTCAATTCCCATTTTTCCGGGGCCATCAAACTCACCGGTGGAATCACTCCCGACCAGGTCTTGTTCAACCTGATCGGCGGGGCGAACCTTACGGGCGGCGACACCCTGCAATTTGCCGCGAACGGCGTGAGTCAATCCGGCACATTTCTGGATCCGAATGGCACGATCACAATGAACAGTGTAAATCTGACGGGTCACGTCTTCGGTGGAGACTCCAGTGACATGCAGATCGTCTCCGGCGGAACAGTCACCGTCCCCGAGCCGTCATCCTACGCGTTGGTGGGCGTGGGCTTGGTAGGATTACTCGCTGTACGTCGCAAGAAGTAATCAGTTTGATTTCACAAAGAGAGCCGCTCGACCGGCTGGTCGGGCGGCCTTGTTGTTTACGGCTTGGCCGTCAGTCTGGAGGGACGCGCTCCGTCGCGTCCGTGGCCTTCAACGATTCCGGGTGGCCAGGATGGAGCGTGGCCATCCAAATCGAGACACTACCTTTTGGACAGTTTGCTGGACACAGCAAGTCCATAACCTGTAACGTATTGCGACAAAATAGCCTCTCATTTCCATCGCGTTGTGACACGGGTTTTTGGCAAGATTTTTTTCCTAGTACGGGGTAGGGACATTCCCTAAGTACCGACCCGTAATTATGCCCCCAAATCCTTTCAAAATAAAGCTTGCAACCAAATGAGGCGGTCTGGTAACCTTCGCCTGTTTGGAGAAGCGATTTTCTCACCACGACGTGAGTAGTTAGGGAATTTTAACGTAGGGTGCTGTTAAATGGGTCTGATTGTGGAAGGCATGCGAGTTATGAATATTAAGCACTTCAGTTTTTTCCGCCGTGGACTTGTAGTTTCGGCTTCCGTGGTCTGCGTTTTCGTTTTTCTGCCGATCCGGGCGAACGCTGGATTCAGCCTCGGCGATGCAAGCAATTACGCCGTGTTGTTCGAGGGTGCCGGTAATCATAATTTTACTGTTAATTCCAGCGCAAACCTGGATCCTGTGATTCAGGGCAACGTTGGCATTGGCAACTTGAGCAATGGTACTGCGACGGTGCATTTGAACAATGCAGTGACGGTTGCCGGCAATCTGAATTTTGCAGGGGCGATCAGCTTGGCGAACAGTGGCACGGGACACAATACTGGTTCGACCAACGCCAACGTTTCCCAAGTGAACACGGATCTCATCAACCTCAACGCTCTCTCCGCCACCCTGGGCGCCGAGGCCGGAACAGCTCTGGCGATCAGCATTGGGAACAATGCCACCCAGACTGTCAACGCCTCAAGTGGCACTCTCGATGGAAGCGGCAATGATGTCTTCACCATTAGCTCGATGAGTTTCGTTGCGGGCTCCACGCTTCAGATCAGCGGTAGTGCGAGTGATTTCGTGGTCCTGAACTATGGCGCTGGCGTAAACACCCACTTTAGCGGCGCGATCACGCTTTCCGGTGGGATCACACCCGACCACGTATTGATCAACATATTCAACGGTGCAAACCTCATGGCCGGCGACACCTTGCTGACAGCCGCGAACAATGCGGATCAATTTGTTACCTATTTGGATCCGAATGGCACCATCACTATCAACAGTGTGACGATTCACGGCCATCTGTTTGGTGGCGACAGCTCCGACATGCAGATCACTTCCAATGGGGGCGTCGTGGTTCCCGAGCCGTCATCGTACGCGCTGGTGGGCGTGGGCTTGCTGGGATTGCTGGGCCTCCGTCGTCGCAAGAAGTAACTTTTACGATTTTGGAGAAGCGAGCGGCACACCAAGACGTGCGCATGTTGGTCGGGAATGTCGGTTAACGTGGGAAAGGGCTGGTATATGCGAGTTTCGTCAGTTCGCGGACTTCTTGTTAGCGCAGCACTTGTGCTGCCGATGGTTCTTGTTGCTTCCAGTGCCTCCGCTCAAATCGATCTCGGCGCTGCCGGTAACTATGCGGTCTTTGGGCTTGGCTCAACGATGTCCGTCGGTGCCGCAGACTCTTCGACCCTCAACACAGCCGAAGTCTACGGTGATGTGGCCGTGGGCGCGGATACGACAAATCTCACCGCCAGCGGCAACGGCACCTTTCAAAAAGGATTCATCCAGGGCAACCTGTATGTGGACGGCCCGGTCACGCCCGCATCCTATGACATCGTCAACAAGAACTTCACGGTTTCCGGCACCGTATTTGGAAGTACGCCAGCCAACCCGGGCAACAACCCGGATAGCGTTGGGACGGGCACTTTTAATCTTTCGCCCGCCGTGCAGAATGCCGTCGACCGATCCGCGTTTTACGCCGGCTTGACCGGCACGTCGCTGGGCGCCATCAACCTGAATTCGGCCAACATGACGTTGACAGCGGGAGTTTATTCCGCCACGAGCTTCCTTGAAAACAGCGGCGCGATCCTGACGATCACCGGCGCGGCGAACTCCACTCTCGTCCTAAACGTCAGCGGCGACTTCAGCTTCACCAAGAGCTTTATCGTACTCCAGGGCGGCATTACGTCGGCCAACGTGCTTTTCAACATTACCGGCGGCGGTACGACTGTGACCGTCAGTGGTGACAATTCGCTCTTCTTTGGGACGGTTCTCGCGGTGAGCCGCAATATCACAATCGACGGACTGGGAACCGGTTCGGCGCAAGGCGTTAGCGTGGGGCCTGACGGTATCCCCGGAACCGCCGATGATAACACCGGTTATGAAGGGCGGGTCATTGGCGCCCTTTCCACCAGCGCCACTACCCTCGATCTGATCCTTCACTCGGGTGCCGAAGTCAACGTTCCGGAGCCGACGTCGTACGCTCTGGTGGGCGTGGGCTTGCTGGGACTGCTGGCTATCCGTCGCCGCAAGTAGTAATCAGACAGATTTCACAGCGAGAGCCGCCCGATCCACTGGTCGGGCGGCTTTTTTGTTGCCCAAATGATTTCTCCGGGTGTAGCCGCGCTCAGAAAGCCTTCGGAGCGTGGGCCGTTCCGGGTGTAGCCGCGCCTCTGTGAGGCGCGCGTCGTTAATTCTCCCGAGAAATCCTACATTTCCCCGAAAGGGAGCTTTTGGGGTGCTCTCGGAGAGACCGATTGACATCTCTTCATGTCTAGAAATTTATCTGGTGTCACCCCAGGCAATCGCCCTGTAGGTTATTAAACATAAGGCTTGCAAGGGCATACGCTAATTTGGTAATCTCTGCTCCACAATTTGGAGAAGCAGTTTAGCTCACCAAGACGTGAGCAGATCGGGCGACTCGCACACCTCGGGATCAAAGGGAGCCTGGGTCAATAACGTAGTTCATGATTAATTCTCGACAACGCCACGCGTCTATCATCGCGCCGCGCGCTACCGTCGCGTTCGTGACGCTTTTCCTTTTCGCCGTGATGTTCACCGCGATATCGGGTTTCTCCGCGACGATCTTCTGGACCGGCGTCGGCGTCAACCAGGTCAGTGGCTCCAGCAATAACCTGGCGGTGGGCAGCAATTGGACGGGTGGGGCTGTGCCCGGCACAACCGACGATATGGCGATCATATTGACCAACAAAACCGGGCCGGCCTCGTTAACGAACGCTGTCGGCAACGCACTTTCCGTCCAGAACCTGACCATCACCAACACGGACAGTCGCTCCATTGCCACTCCGAACGATTCGATCACCTTCAACGGCCCGGTGACATTGTCGAGCAACTTTCTGCTGGCAGCCACCGTCGACGTGAGTACGTACACCCTGACCGCGACGTTCAGCAACTCCTTCTCCGCGCTGAACGCGACCTTGGACGGCATGCTATCCTTCAGCAAGGCTGGCACGCTCACGCTTAACTTCGCGGGTACGACATCCATCAAGTCCAATCTGACTTTTGACGCGACGACCGAGGCCCCCGTCGCCGCCAACAAAGAGACCACTGTGTTGAACATTCTTGGCGTGACCACGATCGGGTCAAATTTTACCTTCCTGGGAGGCGTCGGCCAGAACACGATTAACGTGAATGCCCTGACCACGGTTTCCAACAATTTCCAGATCACCGGCAACTCTGGCAATGCCGCTGCCATCAACCAGGTGATCGTGAACAGCAATCTGACGGTGCTGGGCACGTTAAGTTTGTCCGGTGGTTCGGCAGTCGCATCGGGTCCACAAAACACACTGGCACTCAACGCACCCACCGTAACCGTATCGAACCTGATCGTTTCCGGCTCGGGCGCCACGCCCTACCTGGTCGTGGCCGGTGGCAGCACCGCAACTGTGGTCACTGTTCGCAACAATTTCATCACCGATTCTCTTGACCTCAACAATGGCGAAATCCGGATCGGCGGAGCCTTCAGCAACATCACACTGAGCGCCAACAAAGCGGGGTTTCAGGCCGATACGGGCACGTTCACGTTCAATGGCGGTGGCTCGATTATTCAAACCGCCGAAGTCGCCAGCGTGGCCGGCTTCGGCGCGAATAACTATGTCTTCGGCACGTTTCAAGTTGGCGACAGCCTCGGCGAGACTGGCTTCGTACGGCTTGTAGACAGCGTGGTCAACAATGCGGGCGGCACCGAGCAACTCGTGGCGACCAACCTGAGCGTGTTTGGCGGCGGTACGCTGGACCTCAATGGCTTGTCCGCCTCTTTCCGCAATGGCACCAACGCCGGCACGATTCTCGGGCTGACGACCGTGGGCACTGGCCTGGCTATCTCCAATCACCTCGACAACACCGGTACCATCATCCTCGGCGGTGGTTCAATCGGCGGTAACGGTGTTATCACCAATGCGGGTAGCTTCCTGGCGGTCACGGGCGGCGGCGTGGTGACAAATCTGCTGGTCAATACCGCCAGTGGCATACTCGATACGACCAACGGCACCTTGGTGCTGGTGAAAAACCCTGTGCTGCTGGGCACGATGAACGTCCGCAACGGGGGCACCAACAAGTTCGGGCTTGCGGGCGATCTGGTTGTCACAAACAGCGGTACGATCAATCTCTTTGGTGGCGCCCTCGTTCAAGCGTCGCTCACCAACGCCGGCCTGATCGTTTCGGTTTCGGGAGGGTTGATCTCCAATAGCGTCATCAACGGCGCAAGCGGCTTCATCCTCGCAACCAACGGGACCCTTACCGTGACCTCCAACATCTTCAACTTTGGCGTCATCACCAACTCCGCCACGCTGACGGCGAGCGCCGGCTCCGTCTCCAACGCCGCCACCATCGTGATGAGCGGCGGCAATCTGTTCGCGGGCGCGATTACCAACGCCGGCAGCATCTCAGGCTTTGGTACTCTCAGCGGCACCACCGTCAGCAGCGGCCTGCTCACTGCCACCAACGGAGAACTGCGCCTGCTGGGCGCGGTCAGCGGCGCGGGTGCATATCGGGCTGTAGCGGGCGTCGGGCCGGCCACGTTGACGTTCGCCGGCGGCGGCTCGATCAGCTCGTTGTTCAACACGAATGCGACGATCCGCTTGGAGAACGTGCTGACCAATACGAGCGTGTTCGTCAATCAGGGCACTCTCACATTGGCCGGCGGCACGTACCAGAGCGCTGCGAACTTCACCAACGCGGTCGGTGAGGTGATCACCAACGTTGGCAACGGCACGCTCAATGCAGCGCTCGTCTACAACCTCGGCAGCATCCAGGCGGTCGCCGGCACACTGACGATCAGCAACCTCTTCGCGCAGGGCGGCACGGTCTTCATTGGCCCCGGCGGCACGCTCACGACTACGGGCCTCGGGGCGTTGACAAATTTCGGCACGATCAGCCTGGCAGGCGCCGCGGGCAACAACGCCATCCTCAACCTCGGCACCGCCGCCATCACCAACCTCGCGGGCGGCACCATCACCGGCGGCGGCATCGTCCAGGACGCGTCGCAAATCGTCAACCTCGGCAACATCTTCGCCACCAGCAGCGCCGTGGAATTGCAGTTCACCAATGCGAACACCTTCGGCAATGCGGGCACCATCGGCGCCGGCAGCGGAGCGACGCTGACGTTTGGCGGTGGCAGCTTGAGCCTCGGAAACGCCATCGTCACCAACTTCGGCACGATCTCCATGACCGGCGGCACATTGCGCAGCGGCACCATCACCAACCTGTCCAACGGCAATCTCACCGGCTTCGGCACAATCTCGAACCTCGTAGTCAACCTCGGCACGATAACCGCCGTCAATGGGACGTTGGTTCTGGCCACCGGCCCGGTCCAAAACGCGATCGTCAATGTCGCCGGCAGCGGCATCCTGAGCGTCACGCCGGCATGGACGAACAACGGCACCATCAGCATCGCCGCCGGCGGGGCAACCACCGGCGGAAACCTGACAAACCTGGCCAGCGGTACCGTGACCAACTTCGGCACGGTCAACACGCTGTTGGTGAACCAGGGCCGCGTCGTGCTCGGCGGCACGATTAGCAACAATTACCAGCAAACCAGCGGCACCAACACGATCAGCGGCAAGGGCACGATCACCGGCATCGCAACGGTCACCGGTGGGCTCTTCGATCTCAATGGCGGCACGTACTCCAACGGGCTGATGATTCTCGGCGGCACCGGCGTGCTCACCGATGCCGTTGCGGGCGCTACGTTCAACGGCGGCCTGAGCAATGCGGACGTCGTGGGCATCACCGCCGATACGTTCTTCAACGGCCCGGTCACGAACACCGGGGCGTTCTTCTTCCAGGGCGCGATCAGCAACAGCTTCGTCAACGCCGTCGCGGGGACCGTGACGCTGAACAACACGGTGACGATTACGGGCAACACGCTCGTCAACGGCGGCACCTTTAACCTCAACGGCAAGACCCTGACCAACGGCTCGCTGGTGGTCAGCGGCACCGGCGTGTTCACGAACAACGGCGCGGGAGGGACGGTCAATGGAAGCGTTAGCAACGCCGCCACCATCGCAGTCACGGCCGATACTTTCTTCAACGGCGCGCTCACGAACACGGGGGTGATGTTCTACCAGGGCGCCATCAGCAATACGCTGGTCAACAGTGGCAGTTTCAACCTGAACAACAACGCGACGCTCACCGCCGCTCCGGTCAACAGCGGCACGATCAACGTCGCTTCCAGCAAGCTGACAGTAATTCCCGATTGGGCCAACGGCGGCTCGCTCCAGATCAACGGCGGAACTCTGACGGGTGGCGCCGTCACGAACCTTTCCGGCAAAGGCTTCAGCGGGTTCGGCACCGTTTCCAATCTCATCGTGAACAACGGCACGATGACCGCCACTGGCGGCACATTGACGCTCGTCCTCGCTCCCGTCAACAACGGTACGGCCATCGTCGCCAACGCCAGCGCTTTGAATGTTCTTCCCGCCTGGACCAACGGCGGTGTCCTCAGCAACGCGGCGACCGGCGCGATCAGTGGCGGCACACTCACGAACACCGGCACGATCAACGGTTCGGGCTTCATCAATTCGCTGGTCGTCAATCGCGGTCGCATGGTTTTCGGCGGCACGATCAGCAACAATTTCATCCAGACATCCGGCACGAACACGGTAAGCGGCAGCGCGACCATCGCACAGACGGCCAGCGTTAACGGCGGGTTGTTTGACCTCAACGGCGGCACCTACTCCAACGGCTTGATGGTGCTCAGCGGCACCGGCGTGCTGACCAACGCCATTACCGGCGCGACCTTCAACGGCGGCTTGAGTAACGCCGCGACGGTAGGCGTCACCGCCAACACCTTCTTCAACGGTCCGGTCACCAACACCGGCACGTTCGCGTTCCTGGGCGCAGTCAGTAACACGTTGGTCAACTCCGGTGACGTCATCCTCAATGGTAGCGGCACGATCAGCGGCGTGCTCGCTAACAAAGGCAGCGTCAACGTCAATAGCGGCGTGCTCGCGCTCCTCGTCGCCCCGACGCAGAATGGCTCGATCACGGTAGTCAACGGCGCGACGCTCAACGCGGCGCAGGCGTGGGTCAACAACGGCACGGTTACTCTTCTCGGGGGCGTTCTCACCAACGCAACGGTCACGAACGCAGTGTTTATCAGCGGCTTCGGCGGCATCGGCGGCGGCGGCGTGGTCAATCTCAACAACAGCTTCCTGT
>Ga0247667_1000015_pt1 | contig 147556 bp, 131 predicted proteins | sample CNK08_metaG_FD_183027 | JGI IMG/M metagenome (GOLD analysis project Ga0247667, IMG submission 183027) | Soil microbial communities from Purdue University Martell Research Forest, Indiana, United States - CNK08 | ecosystem: Environmental > Terrestrial > Soil > Temperate forest > Bulk soil... | reverse complement strand
GCAGACTGTCGCCAACCACGGCACGATCATGGCGGCCAACCCGGTGGCCGGCTTGAACGTCTTCTCGGTGGGTATGAGCGACTTCAACGACGCGACTCTGGGGGCCAGCAACGGGGCCATTCTCAACTTGGTGCTCGGCGGCGGTGCGGGCAGCAGTTTCAACAACAACGGCACGATCGCGATGCTCGGCGGTACGTTGGTGATCTCCAACGGCGCGCACGGGGTCATCACCAACGACCTGTTTGTGACCGGCTCCGGCACCATCACCCCCGCCATCGTCAACGATACCAGCGCCACCATCCTTGCCAGCAACGGTGTGCTCACCATCGGCCTGTTTAACAACCTCAACTCCGGCACGCTGCATAACTTCGATGGCGGTTCCTCGATCAATCTCACCAACGCGGTGCTGGTCAACACGGGCACCATCGCGCTGGGCGGCGGCGGTCTCATTATGGCTGGCGTGATAACCAACGAGAATGCGATCACCGGCCCCGGCGCGCTGGGAGCTTCGTTGCTAAACGACACCACGGGCACGTTGCTCGCGACCAACGGCACACTCACGGTCGGCACTAACACGGGCGCGTTCGTCATCAACCGCGGCGTGGCGACCATCAGCAGCAGCGGGGTGCTCAGCGTCACCCCTTCCTGGCTGAACACCAACGGCATAATCCAACTCGCCGGCGGAGTCGTCAGCGGAGGCGCTCTGACGAACAAAGGCACGATTACCGGCTTCGGCGCCTTCAGTAACACGATCTACAACGCGACGGGAGGCACGATCAACGTCGCCAGCGGCAACACCCTACAGATTGTGCCCGCCTGGAACAACGCCAGCGGAACCGTGAATATGCTGGGCGGCATGCTCGCCGGCGGCGCGGTCACCAACCTCAGCCTGATCAACGGCTTCGGTACCATCAGCAGCCGCGTGGTCAATAACAGCGGGGGCATCCTGACCGCGACCGGCGGGATTCTCACCCTGTCCAACGCGCCAACACAGAACGGCACGTTTATCGTGACCAACACCGGCACATTGAACGTCGTCGCCGCCTGGAACAATAACGGTACGATTAGCCTGCGTGGCGGCACGGTGATCGGCGGCACGCTGACCAATCTCAATCAGGTAACCGGCTTCGGCACCCTCACGTCGTTGCTCGTGAATGGCGCCGGTTCCACTCTCACCGCGGCCGGCGGAACATTGACCCTTGCTTTGGCGCCGGTGCAGAACGGGACGATCGTAATCACCAACAGCGGCACGCTGGACGTCGCGACCGCGTGGCAGAACAGCGGCACCGTCAGCCTCATGGGCGGCACGTTGGTCGACGGCACACTGACAAACTTGGATGGCGGGCGGGTCCTTGGTTACGGCACGGTTGCCGCTGGTCTCATCAATTCAGGCACGCTCCTGGCGAGTTCCAGCGCCGCCGACCTCCATCTGACCGGTGGCACGGTGTTCAACCAGACCAATGGCGTCTTCGGGGCCAACAACGGGCGCTTGATTGTGGATGCGGTGTTCACCAACGCCGGCACGGTCAGCTTCATCAATAGCGTGGGAACCTTTGCGAGCGCAGTCGTCAACAAGGGCACCTGGGTTATGAACCCGAGCACCAATGTCTTTCTCGCCAACTACACCGTTGCCACCAACGGCTATGTCAGCATGTCCTCGGGCGGCGTGAGCATTTTCAAAAACAACTTCGTCAACGTCAGCACCCTGTCCAACCAGTACAATACGCTCAATGGCAAGTTCGTCATGGACGGTCAGGGCACGCAACAGTTCTTCGTGGCGGGGATTAACCTCGGCGGGTACGCCAGTAGTGCGCAACCCTCCAACGAGACCTTCTTCACCACCGCGAACGGGACGTTCTCGACCAATGCGTTCGCCTTTGGCACAAACGATATGATTTTCGGTTACAGCAACAACTTCGCGCTGGGCACGCTTGAATTGAGTGGCTTGTCCACAACGGTGGTGATGGACGCCTTTGGCACGGTCGGCACCAATGACGGGCTGGTGGCCGGGTTGTACTTGAATACGCTGACCCTGGATCCCGGCTCGCTGCTGATCATCAGCAACAATGTCGAATTGTATTTCCAGAGCACCAACGGGGTGACGGGCGTCGGCCTCGGTGTGCTGGGCGCCGGCGACAACATCCTGATCCTCAGTGGCGGCTCCTTGCACCAAATCGGCATCATTCCTGAACCCAGCGTCCTCATGCTGCTCGCCATCGGCGCCTTCATCATCCACAAGTACCGACATCGGTCGTGATCGCCGAGCCAGCCGTACACCATCCCGCCTTACAAAAAAACTGGCGGAGGGGGAGGGATTCGAACCCTCGGTACAGGCTTTAATCCCGTACAGCGGTTTAGCAAACCGCCGCTTTAGACCACTCAGCCACCCCTCCTGCAACAACTTACGCGAATCAGCCTGACTGTACTTGGCAATAAATGGCAAAGTGAGGTATCGAAAGGTTCACCATGCCATGACAATTACCAAGACCAAAACGAGACTCTGGCCGCCGATTCACAAGCTGACTTATACCAGCGGACAGACCGGCTGGCAAGTCGCGTGTATGCTCAATGGCGAGTGCGTCCGTGGGACGTTCCTCACCCGGCCCGAGCTGAGACACGCGCTACGCGGTACTCGTAATCGCTCTCGAGGCATCGGATACGTAACTACCTGGCATGGTCTGATCTCGGTCACGGTTGATAATCTCGCTCGGTTTGCTGCACGTAGCAAGCGCCACTGGCGTCAGTCAATCAATACACGATCACCATTACCGTGGCCTTCTGGAGATCCTTGACCACATCGGCGAAGGGACGGTCTTTCTCGGTGTGGGGTTCTTTGAGTTTGCCTGCCAATTCCTGCACGGAGTCCAAGAACGGGATGAGGAATGAACTCTTAAGCGCGTAGTTGACGTTCTGAGGTAGCGCGCCACTGGATTCGAGAGCCACCAAGTCATCGAGTTGTACCTAGACGATCCCGATCACGTTTCCTCGCGCAATTGACTTTGGTGAAGGCGCGTCACCAGTCGTTGCCGCTGCTCAGGAGTTCTGCGTCGGCGACCTGATCCACTATTTGAGGAATCCATGCCGCCATTGTTTCACAACGTGAGGCCCAAAACCAGGTGTACCCCGTCAGCCGCATACTCTATCTCGACAAAGTCATTGCCAAAACAGGGGGCCGACTTTGTGGGCTAGCCGGCCCAACGCGCCTTGCGTGGAGCGGCCTATCTTGGAACCAACCATGCCCGAACCACTTCGACAAAATTGCCACGCGCGTGACGTTCGCGCCAGGGCTCGTGGCCACAGCGATCAAGCTGCACGTATTCGAGCCCGGGAATGAACTGTCGCAAGAGTTCATACGTTTGAGCACCCGGATGAGGGTCAATGTCACCATGAATCATCAGGACGCGTGCCGATATTTTACGGAAGATACCGGGCTCGATCCCCTCCTGCTGGAGATGCAATACATCGCTCCAGGTTTCGTTGTGTCCTGCCTCGTCGGGAGGCAATTCATCGCTTGAGGGTACCGTCTCGAGTAGGTCGTATGACTCGATCCGCATGTACGCCGCGCCCAGTTCGCCGAGGATTACGTCACGACGGCCATTGTCTGATTCCGCCGCGAGGCGGTCCTGAAGAGCGCGAATCTTGCGGCGTCCTTCGTCACCCAGTCGATGGTCAAGCGACTGTTTGAAGATCGTGCGCGTCGCCGAATCGTAGGTGCCGCATCCCACGAGTACCAGATCCGAAACACGCTCCGGAAAGCGGGCCGCGAACGACAAGCCGAGCATCGCTCCCCAAGACCATCCAATCAAAGCGGCTGGCCTCGGCGCAACGGCTGCCAGATCCTCCACGTGCCGCGAGACTGTCAAAGGCACGAGACCCGATCGCCTTTGAAGGGGCTCGAGCACTTGAAAATATGGCGCCAGTGCGCGGCCAAGCCCGGAGGCCGATCCTGGCGCGCCCGGTCCACCGTGAAGGACGACGACAGTTCGTTCGCCAGTGCCGTAACGACGAACCTCTATCGGATCAAGTGCCTCCATCTGGTGCCCAGCTATCCGGTTAACAGGTATTGCGCACACGACAACCATCCCTTTAGACCGCTGATGGAAGCCCGAGGAAAGCACAAAAACAGACTCCACAGGTAGGACTCGAACCCCCGAATCCTCAATTATCGGCCATTTTGTACGTAATCCTTATTGAGAATCAAGGCCAATCCACCACTACCGACCATCACTCAGACGCATCTTTCACCACTTTTCCCCGACAGTTTCCCTGACACCTCGACTCCCACTTTTAGCGCTCCACAGGCCGGATGATTTTTTACACAGCACAGGGTCAGTGCAGTTGGATATCGGAGAAAGTGGCCTTGCTGAGGAGCAGCGCCTCGTGACTCACAACGAACAGCCCGACATTGCCCTTTGCGGCGGCAAGCTCGGGCAGATCGACGGATTGGGTGGCCAATGATTTCCCATCACCGTCGAGAGCGGTGGCTTCAAACCGAGCGCCATTGCGGACGAGACGAACGGTGCGTGTTTGTCCAGCAAGCGCCAGACGGTTCTCGGTGATGCGTGCCCCTGCCGTTCGTCGGTACGCGAACGTGCACGTACCATCGGGAATCAAGTTCACGATGACGATCGGCGCATCGGCCTTGAGACCGGCGCGATACATCAGCCCCGCCTTGGCGTACATGTGGGTGTCAATCGGGGGGGTAAGATTCGCGCTCAGTTCAAAGCGGTCCGCTGCCTTCCGTGAAACGAAATGACATTCATCATTGCCCTGGAAGACATCGTTTCCCGCGCCAAAAACCTCCATCTGGTCCCTGGCCAGAACGTGCTGGCCGCCTTTGACAAACGGTTTGCCCAAATCGCTGCTTTCCCAATCGACCGGCAAATGATCCTGCGGGGCCGGCCCGGAGATGAACGGATATTCCTGTAGTGCCAGGGCCGGTGGCGTGCTGCTGGTCAGTGCGACGCGCAAGTCGTCGTCCTGGTCATACTTCATTGTTCCGAGGGTTCGGAAGAAGTTCTCAATTTCCTCCTTCGAGTCTGTGCGGAAGTGAGGGATCTTGAGATCGTCTAGGTTCGTCACCATGTACCAATTATTCGGGTGACGCCCGCCCTGGTGTTTGACGATCTTGTACGACCACATCGTGGCCGCCCATCCTTGCGATGCAAAGAGGTCGTAATAGCGCCGCATCATGGCCGCACCGCCCGCCTTATCGAAAACCACATTGAACTCTCCAGCCAGATAAGGCGCCTTCCACCGCTGAATCAACGCCATCTTCGACCGCAAATTGAGACCGATAAACCGCGCGTGCGTTTCCATTACCGGTACGCCGCCAAACAGGCCAGGATAAAAGTGTTCCGTGTAGCCAACATTCTTCCACCCGCGCGAAGCGGGAGCGCCAAACATCGTGATTCCTCGAAGCGATCCCGCACACAGAATCAAATGCTTTTGATCCACTTCGCGAATAGCATGGATTAATTCGTCCATGGTCGTGACGAGCATTGAGTCGGACGGTTCATCCCCATGATTGCCATAGGGTTCGTTTAGCAAATCATAGGCGGCGACGGTCGGGTTGGTGCGATAGTGCTCGGCCATTGCCTTCCAGAGAATTGCTGCCCGTTTTCTGTTCTCCGGCAACCAGAGCTTGTTCTGGCCGCCGTGTCCGGTGCACTGGTCGGTGCTCTGGCCTCCGGGCGCGCCATGCAGGTCCAGGATCACATAAATACCCGCTGTCGTGGCCATGCTGACGGCGTGGTCCAACCACTTGAAAGCATCCGGACGAAGCCGTCCCGGCCTGGCGTCGTCTTCGAGCAGGTCGTAATAGATAGGCAATCGCACCACATTAAAACCCCACGACTTGATGATGTCGAAATCCCGCGGCTTGATCCAATTCTCCCGGTAGAGTGAGAGCAAACGCTCCTTTTCCTCCGCCCCGAAGCGCTGCTGTAACAACTCTTCCAGTTGCCAGTGGTCCTTCGGATCGTCGGGACCGTTCATATCCATCATCCACAGTTCATTGAGCAGCCAGTTGCCCAAATTACATCCGCGCAGAACCACCGGCTTCCCGTGTTCATCCACGATCGCCGCGCCGTTGGCATGGAGCGGTGCAAGCATCGCCGGTTTCGACGGAGTTTCAGCGTTGGCTGCGCGTGTAACGGGCGAGAGCGTCACGCAAAGAGCCGCAGCAGTTGCCGTTGTGATTCGCTGAAAGAAAGGTCTCATATTATTTGCTCGATGGAGTAAATTTGCCCAGGAAAGAGATGACTTTCTCCTGGATTTCCGGTGTCTCGAACATTGGACCGTCGTGTCCTGCGCCATGGACGGTAACAAGCTCGTTAGTTATTCCAACCTGGTCAAGCCGTAAATGCAGCCGCTCGCTTTGTCGATAGGGCACCAAATCATCTTTGTCGCCGTGCAGGATTAGCACCGGCGGATTTCCCGGACCTACATAGGTGATGGGGCTGGCTGCGCGAGCCATGTCCAGTTGATTGGTCGTTGGGCCGCCCAGAAGACGCGCTTGGGCATCTTCCAGAACCTGATGGCCGTGTCCCGGGCCGATTTCATCAAGGATGGTGGTGAGGTCGTTTGGCCCAAAAAAGTCGAGAATGGCGAATGGTTTGATCGATGAATCGGCGCCAAACGCATTTTCGTTTCGCGCCAGTCCCAGGAGCAACGCCAGATGACCGCCGGCGGAAGCGCCACTTACGACGAAATGTTTCGGATCGATGCCGTACAAGCCCGCATGCGCGATAATGAAATTCAAGGCGGTATTACAGTCCTCTATCTGGGCTGGAAACTTGGCGTCTCCGCTCAAGCGATAGTCCACACTCGCGAGTGCGTAACCACGCTTTACGAGGTACTTCACGTTGTCCCAATCCTTGTTGCTCAACATCCATGCGCCGCCATGCAACCAAAAAATCAAGGTACTGGGTCGCAATCCCGGATCCTTCGGAAGATAGAGGTCAAAGGTTTGTCGCAAGTGAGGATTGGCGACGTAGGGAATGTTCTTTTTGACGAACGCGTCCCCGTAGGGCGTCGAATCCCCTGTTTTCTCGAAGCCATTCGGAGCGCCGCTTGAAATGATCGGCAAAAAGGCCGTGGCGATCACGATAGAAAGGCTCTGGCGAATTGTCATTTGGATGCGTCTTGTCTATGGCACAAGGAGCACGCGATAGTAACGGCCAGCGGCGTTGAGAGCCCCGGTGTTGACCGTATTGGTCACGCTGCTCATGCTGAAGTTGTTCCAGAACACATCCCAATGCGAACCCGTATTCCCTGCCGCCACGTTATTGTCGAACAATCGAATCTGGCTGATCCCCTGCCCTCCCGTAGGATTAATCAGCGTGCCGTTGACGTTCACCGTCGATCCACCCGCCGGCGTCAAGCTCGCGGAGTACGTTGTGGCTGATGTCAGCGTGATCCGCACATGCACGCCTTTGTCCGTATAGGGTACCCCCAGACTGTGCGTTCCCGTCCCATCAATTGAGCCGTAGCTGCCTCCCGGATTCATCCCGACGTAATTTATCTCGAGCAAGGTCTGCCCGGAAGCGTTCTGCAAATCAAAGCCCACGCTGCCCCCGGATTCGACGTACCCATTGTCCATGTCCAGCGTCAGGGTTTGACTCACCACGAGCGCCCCCGCCGAAAATACCCGCGCCGCCGAGCCCGTCCCGCCGTTATTGGCGAAAGAACCCCATGACTTGCCACCCGTGCTGTCGATCCCGCCTGATGGATTAACCCCGTTGGTGGTCGAAGTAGTGATGAACCAGAGGGCGTTGCTTGTGTTGTTGGTAGGACTGACCACCCACGCTCCGAATCCGGTGCCACCGTTGGCCCCGTTGAAGTTACCCCCGGTGTACGCAGGAGCCGAGGCATTGTCGGACGCCCCTCCACTCACCACCGTCAGTGATCCCGTGTCGAGATAATTGGTCGTCGTGACTCCGCTCCCCGTAACGATGATGTTTGGGCTGACGTTGGAATACGTCCCGTTAACACTCGTGGCCGCCTGCAGTACATTCGTCGTCCCGCCGGCGCACATCCACACAATACCAAGATTGCTGCCCGAAGGCGTGATCGAGGTTACGTGAAAGTACGAAGCCGCATTGGTCGGATCGGTGCCCGCCAGAAACTCTTCAACGTTGGACTGGCCATCGCCATCTGCATCCACGTCCGGGGCCCCCAGGGGATTGATGATGCTACCAAAATACTGCATCTGCCATTGCTGCCAGGCTGTCGGCGGGGCCACACTGACGTTTGTAAAGGTCGCGGTGGCGACTTGGCTGGCGCTGTGAGAGGTGACCGCCAGGCCGGCTAAAACAACCGTGCTCAAGCCGCTAACGATCTGCGCGCCTCCAATCTGCGTCCAGTTGGTGCCGTCCGTGGAATAATATCCGGAAAAGCTGCTCCCGCCATTGCGGATGAGCATCACCCAGACGGGAGGCGCGACGCCAGTCACCTGTACTGAATTGACTTGTGCGCCATTGTGATTACGCCATTCAAAATTAATGATGTTGCCCGGGAGGACTACCACGTCGGCAAACCCGCAGCTTGCGCTGTCGTCGCTCCGAAACATGACGCCAGCCTTGGCGGCGGGATCGGTGTTCTGCAAGGAAGTCACTTCGGCAATCAGGATGCCATCGCCGGAGTAATTCTCCCAGAGATAGTTGAATTGATCCGCCGTCCCTGCAATGCCTGAACCGCCACCGCCGGACATCGTCCAAATGCCCGTGCCTGAATCGTACTGCCCCTGGCCGGCCGGACTCGGTGATCCAATGTCTTCATCGCTCCAACCGGGAGGGACTCCAGCCGGGTTCACTTGAATTGTTACGGTAACAATATTCACGGAATTAGCGTACCCATCGTAATCCCTGTAGCGAAACGTGTCGGTACCGCTGAAGCCGGCCGTGGAAGTATAGGAGAACGAACCGTTCGGGTTGAGAGTCAACTGACCGTTCGCCGGGCCGTTCACCAGCACGGCGGTTAGCAGAATCCCCGACTGCCCGTTGTTGATGTCCAGATCATTGGCCAGCACTCCCGCGCCACTGCTGACTGCCAATGTCACACCCGACGTGGCGGTGTACGAATCGGCGACGGCGAGCGGCTCGCCCAGGTATTGCTTGAGATAGGAAGTTATTCCGAATGCCGTGGCCGTTTTCCACTGCGACCAGTCATTGGAAATGGTGCTGGACGAATCGCTTTGAATGTTGGGCTTGGGAGGGCTGCTGCTACTGATCGGGTCATAAATGCCCCAGGAATCCCCGACCGTGCCGTTGGTGGCCTTATAGGCCCAAGTGGTCCAGCTGATGCCGTTTTGATTGAATTGTGTGACCGCGTATTGCCAGGCAGACCCGGTGCCATAACCCTGGAACTCCCCGATGAAGTCCGGGACATTCCACGATTGATGGTTCAGGAAGTCGCTCGTTTGCTTGTTGACCTCAGCTTGTACGCCACTGCTCGAGCCGGCGTAGGCATGCATCTGGTAAACAACATTACTCCAGTTGTACACGCTAGGAGCCGGCAGAACGTCCCACTGCCAGTTTAATGATTGACCGCTCGTGCCAGTCCCGCTCCAGGTTCCCTCCATCATGATAATGTGATCCGGATCCACGGCCCGGACCGTCTGGTACAGACTGTTATACATGACCCAGATCGCGTTTTGTGTCGGCGCGCCGAACGGCTCATTAACCAAATCGTACCCGGCCACGGCGGGATTGCCCACGTAATGAGCGGCCAGATTGGACCAGATGAGCGTCGTTTGGGCCTGGTAGGCGGCGTTCGTCCAGTACGCATTCAGGTTCGCCACGCCCGCGCTTTGCGATGAACTGACACCGCCGGGGACGCCGTGCAAGTCAAGGAGCGTATAAATTCCGCGTTGCCAGGCGTTGCTTACGACCCAGTCGAGCCTGTCAAAGGCGTCGGCGCGCCACGTGCCATCCAGCCGTTGGAGATCGGTCCACATGATCGGCACACGCACCAGATTCATGCCCAACGCCCGGATGTTGTCGAGGTCATTGGTCATGATCCAAGTATTTTGATACGTCCGAATCAGGCTCTCCTCCGTGGTAACTCCGAATCGGGAAACGAGCTTCTGGACGACAGAGTAATGGTCCGGCAGCCCGGACGAATCCATGGGACACATCCAGCCTTCCATCAGAAGCCAGGCACCGAGGTTCGCGCCGCGCAACGGAACGATATCGCCGGTACCGTGACCATTACGGATATTGGTGCCGTTGGCCGCCAGAAATGGATCCGGCGTTGTGGCCCCCGCCGAACAAACGAGTGCGCTCACAATCACAACTCCAACCAGGGTGAGTCTTGAGCTTTTCATCAATTTCCGTTGAATGCTTTGTTTACGGCTCGAATCGCACAGGATGGTGCCGTCATCGCCCGATGAGAATCCCCCTCAACGCGAGACTTTGCAAACGTTCGTCGTGAAACGTTCATGATGTTGTTGTCCAAATGCAATCAGCTGGGCAATTCGAAAAATGCGTCGTCGAACCGGATGGCTCCCCCGCGAGTCCCATTCTGGGGCGACGGTTTTACGATCACCAGCACCCGCAACGTGTCATTAACCGGAGCGCCAGAGACGGTCAGTTTCTCCCATTGATTCGGTGCGAGGCCGCCCACCTGGTAAAGGTTTGAGGCCACTATCTGCTGCTGACCGTCAACGGTCGACTCCAGACGCAACTCGATAGTGAGCGCGTCTCGCGCAGGATTCTTGGCCTTGTCCAGATTGGCGTAGATGCCGAACGTGCACCTCGCGCCTGCGACCGCGTGCCCGACGTCTTGATAGACGCCCGATTCATTCGCATCGCGAATTTGCCAGTGATGGTATCCCAGGAGGCAACGCCCGCTGTGGACCGGCGTCCAACTCTCCTCGCGATTCATCCACTGGCCCCACCGTCCCCAACCGGCCGCGCAGTCGGTCGCATCACCCGGATCCTCAAACGACGGATTCACGAGTCTTGGCAGAGCGACATCGTTGAGAACCGCGACCTTGGCCGAAACAATGCCCACCGGAATCAGCAGGCATCCCAGGGCAACCGTCCAATTTCCGCGGCGATTCATTTCACTAATGCCAGCCGGTGGTCCAGAACTTTGCGTACATGTTGTCGCTGCCGCCAGGGGTAACTTGCGCAAAGTATGCCTGCGTCGGTATCCACTCCGCGTGGCCGTCCACGTACCCGCAGTTGACCCCATCGTGCGGAAAAAGGCTCGCCGGCCAGTACGGAAACACTACGTCAGCCAGCAGGACCGCAGCAGAGGGGTTGGCGACGTTGCTGAGCCGGCGACCCGGCGCATGCCCGGCTGCGGGCGTATTGAAAGGGCCTGGATCATGACACGATTCGTAACAGTTGTAGCGAAAATCGGTCGCGTACGGGGCCGTCAGAAGATCGCTGACGTGCGCAGGGCCGCCAAGCGCAGCCGGCACTATCCTCGCCGCCGGACACTTGAAAACCTGGGTGATATGATTCGGGATGTTGGCTATCTGCGGGCCAATGACGTCCTGATAGAAGTTGGTTACCTGCGAACCGTCGGCATTTTTGACATACGTGGGTGATTCCGACTGGTAAGTTATGCCAATCGGCAATTGTTCGTCGTTGTCATTCGCATACATGATGCAGGCCAGCGTGATCTGTTTCACGTTGCTCAGGCAGGAAGCTTTTTTGGCGGTGGCGCGCGCCTTGTTCAGCGCGGGCAACAACATCGCTGCGAGGATACCGATGATGGCAATAACGACGAGTAGCTCGATCAACGTGAAACCGCGCCGCCAGCAACTCCCTGTCCTCGTCGTCGCCGACCTTGTGTGGTTGTTTCTGTAATTCATGTCCTGCCTCCATCCTATATCTGAACGCTTACACAACAGCGTTCGATTCAATCACCTTCGAATACCAGTGCGCACTGAGCTTGGGTGTCCGCCGAAGTGTTTCGTAATCAACATGCACGATGCCGAAGCGCTTGGCATATCCTTCGGCCCATTCATAATTGTCCAATAGTGACCACAGGAAATAGCCGCGAACATCAAATCCTTCCTCGATGGCGCGATGCAGCGAGATCAGGTGGTTTCTCAGGTACTCGCGGCGACCCAGGTCATGAATCTCTCCACTCGGCTGGACCTGATCCGTGTAAGGCACACCGTTTTCAGTGATGTAAAATGTCGACACACCGTACACCTCTTGGGCGTGGCGGATTGCCCAGTAGATGGCTTGCGGCGTGATGTTGAGCCAGGAAATGTCCGCCTTGGGATACTGGGCCGGAAGCGCGATCCGTTCCGCCTGGCCGTCGGTCGTGCCGCGGACGAAGTCGCCATAATAAACATTTAATCCGAAGAAGTCCGTCTTCTGCGAGATCAACGCAAGATCGCCCGACGCCACCCGCGGTGCGTCCGCGCCGGCGGCTTCCAGAAACGCCGGCGAGTAGTCGCCAAGGAACAACGGCCCCATGAGTTGCGCCGTGTGCCGGGTGTATTCCGCGCGCGCGGCGGCGATGTCGATCGGCGTCTCCGTTACTGGCACAGGGGCCGGTGGATTGTGAACCAAGCCGACGCAAGCCCGTTTGCCGCCATACTCGCGGACTGCTTCGACGGCATATCCATGGGCCAGGAGCGTGTGATGGTACGCTTGATTGACCACCGCAGCCGATTCCGTCGCCCCCGGCGCATCACAGCCATGACCGTATCCACAGGGCACAAATCGCAGAATTTCGTTCAGAGTCATCCAGTGTTTGACGCGATCGCCGAACCGTTGGACCACCAGTTGCGCGTATTTTGCAAAGGCTTGCGGTGTGGACCGTACCCGCCAGCCTCCGCGATCTTCGAGAGTCTGGGGCAGATCCCAATGATACAATGTTACCCAGGGCGTGATACCGGCTTCCAGGAGCGCGTCGATCAACCGATCATAGAAATCAAAACCCCTGGGGTTCGGCTCACCCTCACCCCGAGGAATAATCCTCGGCCATGCAACGGAAAACCGGTAATTGACGACGCCGAGTTGCCGCAGCAAGGCGACATCCTCGCGATAGCGATAATAGTGGTCGCACGCAATCGTCGGTGCATCGATCTTCCGCACCCTGGCGAACCGGTCCCAGATCGACTCACCCTTCCCATCCTCAAAAGCCGCCCCCTCGATTTGCGCCGCCGCCGTGGCCGCTCCCCAGGCAAAGCTCTTGGGAAAGGAATAGCTGCGGCTCAGACGTCGCCGACTGCGGCCAAGGCCGCGCGGCGCTTTATCCGTGAGCTTGCCAGGCGCGCCGGTGGAATCCATGGAAGTCTTATCCACGGATCCCGCGTGAATCCTGTTGTGATTACCTTTTACGGGTTGCGTTTGCATCCGATTGCCGAGAAACCTACGCAAGGGAGTTGGAGCGCAGTTGTGCAGCAGTTCACCGAGTCATGAACGAGGCTTGATTGTTGCATGTTCGATTTCTTGCCCATGACAACTGCGCTCCGCATTCCCATTTCCTGTCATGACGTTGTTATTACCGCGTTCAGGGGTGCCGGGCGCGGTAGAACCTCTTCAAGGCGCCAGGCGGCACCGCATTGGTACTTTGGACAATCCCGCCAGTTCCCGGTATGCCACTGGCTACCGTAGTCCACGTACCGGTGACGAGGTCGCTATTTGCCTCCACGCTATAGACGTTGGTAGAGGTTGTGGTGAAGCTGATCACCGCGTTCGTACCGCCCAGGAGCTGGATCGACGTGATGACGAAAGGATTCGCGACCACCGTCACCGCCGGCGTGACATCGGCGTAGTTTGTGCCGACGCGAATCTCGTCGAAGCTGGCCGCGGCCCCGTTCTGCGTATTGAAAGCGACCCCATTCTGAGTTTGGATATTGAATGAAACCGACGCATCCGGTGTGGCAGGTTCCGGCGCACCCGGCGTTGGGTTTACATAGAGTAGGAACGTGGAGGGGCCACCCTGAACATAATTGCCGCGCACCACCAGGAACGCTGTCTGATTCGACACGGCTTGCACGGTGGAAAACGCTTGCCCCAAGTTGGTCCCCGATTGAAGCCCCCAAAAAGTGCTTCCAGTAAGCTTCCCTGCCAGCAGATCATTTCCATTCGGCTGTCCGAAGATCTGCAGATAAGCGATACCGTTGGTGGCACCCAGATTGTCAGGCCGTATTAGGACGCTGTAGTACGTGGGGTTCGCATTCGTATGTCCCGGCAGGCCCGTATAAACATTGAAGCGCCCCGCGAAACCACCCGAGGTTTGCACGCGATTTCCGGTTGTCACTAGCATGTTGCTCGGATCGGAAAGGCTGCCGTTGCCGATGGTGTAACCGTTTGCACCGCCGAGGAATTGTCCCCACGTAACACCATCCCATCCATTCGAGCCTTGCGTGCCATCGTTGGGCTGGCCATTGAGTGTGCCCAGGCTCGTGCCCTGATTATAGGCGAATTGTTCCCACGTGAGCAGGTTGGGGTCCGTCGCGCTCGTCGTCGGCGTCACCGAGGCAAATGTCGCCCCCAGCCGGATTTCATCGAAGAAGGCGGCGCCCCCATTGCCCGTGAGCATCTCGACGCCGTTCTGAGTGCCGATATCGTTGGTGAGCACCGCATCCGGGGTAGCCGGTTCAGGACCGCCCGGCGTCGGATTCACATAGAGACTGAACACATCGGGTGTGCCGAAATTGAAGTCGACGCGCACCACCAAGAAGGCGGTTTGGTTCGCGGTCGCCGGCACCCCGGAATAGGTATCAACAAAGGACAGGTTCGTCGTGTTGCCGGATATGACGTTTGTGGAGTATTCAAGGCCCCAGTTAAGTCCGGAACCATTCTTGCCAGCAAAGAGGTTGTGCCCATCCCCTGTATTGCCGCCATTGCTGAGGAACAGCAAACCGTAATAGTTCGTCGTTACCGGCGTGTTCGCGGGCTTGATGAGAATGCTGAAGTAATAGGTGGCGCCCGGTGTCGCCCAGTTTGCCGGAGTCGTGTTGTAGCGCCCCGCAGAACCCCCGGTCGTATAGACACAATTGGAATACCTGTACAGCAACCCGCTGGGATCCGCCAGACTGCCGTTCGTGACGACGTAGCTTTTCGCGCCGCCGGCGAAGAATTGCCCCCACGTCACATTGTCCCATCCGTTGGACGCTTGCGTGCCATTGCTTGGCTGTCCGTCGATGGTAAAGGGGCCGATGGTGGGGTAGTTAAAGCCGTCATACGTCACCAGGGCAGCTCGACTGGAGGGCGAGGCCAGCGCCACTGCCGCCAGCAACACGCCGCTCAACAAGGGTCCTGCCATTCGCTGTCTCGGAAGGCGACCGGTTCGCCCGCTTTGGTTGCTCGTCTTCGCGAAGCCGACCATCAAACTCGTGAAGTGTGCGCAAAAGGTAATTCTTTTCATGATACGCTGTTTCCTTCCCGTGACCCGAAGTTGTCGTTAAGCCTGTGGTATCGATACCAAATTCAACGGAAGGTGTCAAATACTTTTTGTATTATTTGGAATGACGCCTCGATTTACTCGCGGCTGGACGCTCTTCGATTCCAGTCGCCACGAGGGCCCGCCCGTCAGCCGCTCGGGTAAATCGATCAGCCCTGGTCGATGCGAGAGATCTTGGACTGTGGATCGTCGGATGCGGCCAATCGGCATGGTTGGGACGGCATCGCGGTCGAGGAACGTGTTACCAATTGGGCCGGCAATTTCCGATGTAGAACCGCGGCACCTGTCTTGGACAAAACATCGAGAATATAACGCGCCGCTACCAGGCCGAGATCCAGCATGGGTTGCCCGACAGTAGTCAGCGAGGGCACAAACTCCGCCGAACTCTGGATGTCATCGAACCCTCCGACTGAAAGATCCTCGGGAACCTGCAGTCCCAAAATACGGGCAGCGTCGATGACGCCATAAGCCATTTGATCGTTCGCTGCGAAGATCGCGGTTGGACGCTCGCTCTTGGCCAGCAGGTTCATGCTGACCTGAAACGATTTCCGGGCTTCATATTCACCCTGAATGATCCATTCCGCCACGACCGGCAGCCCGTGCTTTTCCATTGTCTTTCGAAACCCAAGCTCACGCTGCGTGGCGTCCCGCATGTCCGCTCGACCGCTGACGAACCCAATTTTTGTATGTCCCAAGCCAATCAGGTGTTCGGTCATCGCGCAGGCGCCGCCATGGTTATCGACATCGACGTAACTAATCGCCTGCCGGCCCAGGGAACTGCCGACCACGATGATCGGCATCTTCAAATTGGCAAAGGTCTTGGGAAATCTGGCGCTGAGTTCCGGGGCGACGACAATCAGGCCGCTCACCCGTCGCTCGTGACAGAGGTTGACGCACTTGGGAATGTCGTTGAAATCCTCTGAAAGGCTGTCATACAGGGCAATATGATAATCCGTTCCCGTCAGGACTTGTTGAATCCCCTGGAGAATTTGCCCGAAATAATAGGTGCCCACCAATCCTCGGAACGGGACAACCACGCCGAGTTGAAAAGTGTGCTGGGCCCTTAGCTGGCGCGCGACGATGTCCACATGATAATTCAACCGCTTTGTCACCGCCAGGACCCGTTTCCGGCTGGCTTCCTTGACCGCGGGATTGTTGTTGAGAACGCGGGAGACGGTCATCGGCGAAACACCGCTCGCGCGCGCGATGTCGCCCATCGTTACCTTTTCGGGCACTTTGCCTCGCATGGCAATAGTCAGTAGCATTGCGCGTGTTGTGGTGTCAACGCTTCTTGACTGACGTAGCGGAGCCAGTTTCATCGAATCTCATCAACGGCAAGCCCAACCCGACGCATTTATCGGGTTGGGCCGCTGTTGTCAACCGACAGATGGGTAATTCAGGAACGCCGGGCGCGCCGACGGAATCCCAATCCGAAAACCGCCAAGCCACCTGCAACAAGGCCGAATGTGCCGGGTTCAGGAACAACCATTAAATTATTGAACCCGACATCGCTGCCATTGCCCCCCTTGGAATCGAACACTTGCATTCCAATAAGGGATCCGGAATATGTGCCACTCCAACTGTCTGAACCAGCAACGGCGCTATAGGTACCGGGGCCTGTAGCAGTAATGGCAATGTTAAAGAAGCTCTGATATTGGTAAGGCATGGGCCCTGCATTGGCACCCGTGGACCCGGCATCGGTATAGTAGTAATTATTGGGGCCACCTCCAATAATCGCAAATGTAATTGCGCTACCAGAGCCATTCAACAAACTAATGCCAGCCTGCCCGTTAATTGATAGATTAGTGCCACCGCCCGGGGCGTCGAGGGCCCGCATATTGAAGTTGATAGAAACGGTTTGTCCGATAGCCAAAGCTCCGCCAGCAAATGTAGTGGTGGCAAACGCACTTCCACCATGTCCAACTCCGGAGTTCTGGAAGCTAAACAACTGCCAGGCATTGCCCAGACTGGGTTGGGAACCGTAATAGCTTCCCGAGCCATCAGTGCCGTTGAACCCCGGGGTGGTGGTTACCGTCCAAACATCAACGGGGTTTGCACTTTGATCTACTCCATCCGGGTTGCTAGCTGGATTAGCTGTTGCCGTGTAGGACACATTATTGGCTGCCGATGCCAAACTGGCAGCACTCACCAAACTAACGATACATAATAGGATTTTGTTCATGCCTGCTTCTCCATTTGGATTGGTTTACCCGTCACGCTGTACTTCCCGACTCGCTGGAGGTATCGATACCAAAACCATCCGATTTTGTCAATCCCAATCTCTCAAAAAATGAGCGGGCGCCTGCTGGTAACGTCCAGCTTCATCCCCGCGGCACAGATTGCGAGTGACAATTACGATTGTTTTTGGTATCCATACCAATTATTTTAATGCTTCCCGAACGAACATTCTCAATGGCTTCCCGTCAAAGGCTTTGGCAAGGAATCGCATGTTGGCCCCCGGCGTCGCTCACTGTCGCCCGACTTTGGCGTCTCGGCCTCGCCTGCCTTATTCTGCTGTTGGTCGCCGGCGCTGATGCAAAAGCCCAAACCGTAAGTGTCTGGCTTACGACCGACGATCAGGTCAATAAACTTCAGTCAGTCGCTCCGGTAACGTTCACCACCGGCAGCGGCGGGAGCAATCCTGTGTTCGTTGATGAGACGCAAATCTACCAGCGAGTGGAAGGGTTCGGCGCCTCATTCACGGACTCAGCGGGTTACCTGCTAAGCGAGGTGGCTACACCATTGGTCCGCAGTAACGCCATGTCCAACCTTTTCACCCGCAATGGCAGCGGCATCGGCGTGAGTTTTGTTCGAAATCCAATGGGGGCGTCAGACCTGGCACGAACGCAGTATTCTTACGACGACCTGTCGTCCGGCCAGACAGATACGAACTTGACTTCCTTTTCCATTGCACACGATCAGGCGGACATTATTCCTTTGGTTCAACAGGCCCTGCAGCTCAATCCGCAACTCACGATCATGGCGAACCCCTGGAGTCCCCCCGGTTGGATGAAAACCACGGGTTCAATGGTTGGCGGGTCCCTGCTGACAAACATGTACCCATCGTTCGCGCAATACTTCGTCAAGTATATCCAGGCCTACCAGGCGGCGGGAATCCCGACCCATTACATCTCGCTGCAGAATGAACCGCTGTTTGTGCCCGGCAATTACCCCGGGATGTCCATGGATGCCGCCACGCAATTGGTCGTTCTGCGTGATTACGTTCTGCCGGCCCTGGCGGCAAGCAATATCAGCGCCAGGGTGTTGGTCTATGATCACAACTGGGACCGGCCGGATTATCCCGACACGGTTTTGTCGGACGCCACCGTGTTGGGTTCGAGCCGGGTCGCAGGCATCGCCTGGCACGGATACGGTGGCACACCCGGCGTGATGACCATCCTGGCCAACAAATATCCTACCAAGGGAGATTACCTGACCGAGCACTCCGGCGAAGTCTCGATCAGTGATGCGGTCAAGGCGGACTTCGAGGAGATAACCCAGGTCATGCGAAACTGGGGCAAGGCCTACGTCAAATGGAGCATCGCCCTGGACCAGAATCATGGCCCGCATGACGGTGGTTGCTCCGATTGCAACCCCTTGGTAACGATTAACAGCTCCTCGGGCGCTCTTACCTTCGACATTGAATACTATACCCTGGGACATTTCAGTAAATTTGTCCTGCCGGGTGCATACCGGGTCTATTCGGGGAACGCCGCGGGGGTCGTCAGCGCGGCCTTCGTGAACCCGGATAACTCGAAGGTGTTGGTAGCTTTTAATGACACGACCAGTAACAATACGTTCCAGGTCCAATGGGGGAGCAAGATGTTCACCTATACGCTTGCCCCCTACTCGGGAGCGACTTTTACCTGGACCGGGACCCAAAGCGGCGGTTACCAATTTCCGGCGGCATTGCAACTCCAAGCGTCGAGTTTCAATTCCACCGCTGGCCTGGAGACCGAGACGACGACCGACACCCAGGGCGGTTATGATGTAGGGTATGCTGACGGGGGTGACTACGCCGTGTACCAGAATGTGAACTTCGGTGCGGGTTTCACCAATGTCAGTGTGCGCGAGGCAAGTTTTGGCGGCGGTACCCTGGCGCTGCATCTCGACAGCCCGACCGGGCCAATCATCAGCTCCTTCGCGCTCCCATCTACTGGCGGTTGGCAAACCTGGCAGACCATTCGCCAACCAGTATCAGGTGCCAGCGGTCTGCACGATCTGTATGCTGTTTTCAGTGGATCGAGTGGCCTTGGAAACCTGAACTGGTTTCAGTTTGGCGGCGCTTTACCGCCGGCCGCGCCGGCCGGATTGACGGCGACAGCAGGCGACGCACAGGTGGCACTGAGTTGGAGCGCGTCATTCGGTGCGACGGGCTATAATGTCAAACGCGCGCTGGTAAGCGGCGGCCCCTACGCAACCATCACCAACGGACTGGCCAATACGGGTTATACTGACAGCAGCGTGACCAACGGGGTGCACTATTATTATGTCGCCACGGCAGTCAACGCCGGTGCCGAAAGCACCAACTCCAATGAAGCGGCGGCCGTGCCGTTGCCGGCATACCAGCAATGGCAAATGTTATATTTCGGTTGCACCAATTGCCCACAGGCGCAAGCCAGCGCCGATCCGTTCGGTAAAGGAGTCAGTAATACCAACCAATTCTTGCTCGGGCTTAATCCCACCAATCCTGCCTCAGTATTTCGAGTCATCGCGATTGCGCCGCAGGGGACGAACCTGACGATCACGTGGAAAACGGCGGGCGTACGAACCAATGGCGTTCAGGCCAGATCAGGAGGTGATTACAGCACCAACGGATTTGCCGACATCAGCGGGCCTATCATCATCAACGTCACCGGTGACACGACAACCAACTACACGGATGTCGGCGTCGCCACTAACTATTCGACTCGCCAGTACCGCGTGCGGCTGGTGCCGTAGCCGGGGTGCAGTGGCAGCAGCGCGGTCACCGACTACCTCGGCGTCGTCAGCGCGACGAACATGGCGTCTCGATACCGCTGTGCACGGCTCGTGTCATGTGTGTAATTTACAATACACCTCCTACCAGTGTTCGGATCCACAAAACTGGCTCCCCACTTTGGACGGTTTGCGAACTTTGCGATTTGAGCTTCCAAGGGTTCGCCAACTGCTTGGTCGCGCCACCCATCGTACTGAACGTGAAGGCAGCAGCGCGACGAAATAACAAACGGGCCCACCGCGTCGGCGGTGGGCCCGTTTGCATGCAACACTTTTGACAGAGTCAACAACTAGGACGTGCGACGGCGACGCAGGCCGAGCAGCCCCAGCAGCCCCAAGCCGACGAGCGACAAGGTGGCGGGCTCCGGAATCAACTGGATGCTGTTCATCGTCATGGTGTAATTCCCACTAACATTAGCCGGGTCGATCTGGAAGTTGAGACCACCGATCGGAAAGCCGGCTGCAACGTTGGCCTGATTAGGCTGTTGAAGAGGGAGGGTAATGGAATAAGTCGTACCTGGAACGGGGGTTAAGCTATACGCAGGAACGATCGCGTCATAGTAATCAACACCGCCATTATTGTCATCCAGTGCGAACAATACGTTAACACCCCCAACGGCATTCCCGGAATTCCAAGTCCAGGTAAATATAACTGCATTATCCTGGGTGTTGAGTGGTGTCACTTGGGGAGCCGGGAGCGGGTAATACAACGTGCTGAATGTGCCGGGGCCCCCGGGTGCGGTGATCTGCAAGCCGGTCGCGGTGTCCGCCATGTTCGCAGTGGTCCAAGCGCCGCTCGGGAACGTGCCATTAGGATTGATATTGTTCAGAGTCGGTTGGCCGGTTACGAATTGCGCCTGCGTCGAACTGGCCAGAGCCAATCCAACAACAATGGCAAGCATGGCCGCCAATTGTTTTGTGAATGCTTTGTGCTTCATAGAATACCTCATGTTTCTCCCTTTCTCGCTTTTATCCCGTTGTTCCCAGAAAGTATACGTGCTGCGAATGTTTTTCCGGTCGCACGGCTATCTGGAGTTCTCCACACTCGTCTCGCTTCGAGTGCAAACACTACCTAAACTGGTTCCCAAAGGGAACTACAACATAACTTTACGTAAACTTACTACCTTTTCAGCAGCTTTTCGACTGCTTTGGCACGTCCCAAAAGTCGCGGAGCGCAGCCGGTCGATAGGCTCACCGAGTCGTGAACGCAGGTCCTTGTTAATTGGGTTTCCTGTCATCGTCTCGACTGTGCTCCACATAATGTTCCAACTTACGGCACTAACACGCGTACTCGATAATAGCGCGTCGGCCCGGCCACCACATTGGTTTCGATGAAACTTGTCACGGCACCCAGGCCGATACCTCCGCTCAGAATGTTGGTCTGACCGGTGCTGACAAAGTTATTAGACGAGTAGCTTCCGTTAACAGTGCCGGTGGTAAATTCGAGCACATTGGTGCGCGAGGTGAACCCCGGCGAATAAGTGTTGTCGCCGCTGGCCCCGAGATACGTAATCACGAGGTTAGTCGAATTCGTCTTCGCGACGCTAATAATGTGCGGGCTGGCGGCGCTATTGACCGGGTTGAAGCCTGCCAGGAACTCGTTGGTGTTGATCAAGCCATCACCATCCGGGTCGGCGCCCGGGGCCGAATTCGGTCCACCACCCGGGAAATAGTGGGTTTGCCAGGTCGTGAAGGGATCGTTTGAGGGAGGCGTAAGATCGACGATCTGCATACAGTTCAGGTAGCCAAGGTTGCCATCGGGAGCAATGAACTTAATGTACAACGCGCCGGTCGTTGGCGTGATCGGGCTCAGCACAGCCAACGTGTCCTGATTCTGGGCGGCTCCGCTGCCGACCAGCAGGTTGGTCGAAGCGATCAGCGTCGAATAATTCGTGTCACTATACACGGAGTAAACCGTCGTAGGATTGAAGCTAAACTTGTGTGAACCGAAGAAGGTCAGTGAGTATTGATGGGCCGGATTCATGTTTTGCAATATGAAGTGTGCGCTGACGAAATAGTCATACACGGCATTGGTCTGGCCCAGGTAGCCGAGCGCAGTCGGGTTGAAAACACAGTTGCCGATGCTGCAAGAGGGCGGCCCGCAGTCGGTCGGTCCGGCAGGGCCGTTATAAGAATCCGTTCCGAAGCCACTCGACGCGTTTGTATAGGCGGGGTTACTGGCGTCGAACATGAAGCTGATGCCCATTGAGGCACCGGCCGCGTTCGTAAGCACGAGAGGACTGCCGATGAAATTAACGCCCAGGTTGTTCCAGTAATGACCCTGGGCGTCCGGGCTCGGTGTGTTCGTGCCCCGGAAGCTGTTGTTGTCGCCGAAATCGAGCAACATCGTCTGGGCTACCGGAGGAGGTATCACTACGACACCCGTAGACAAATCCACGATCGACATGTCGTTCAGGATGCCTTGTATGGGAGTGGCGCCGCCGGAATTCGTGCCCTGGAATTTGACGTACATGACGCCGTCGGACTGTGGTGAAACTCCGCTGAGCACTGCCAGCTGGTTGGTATTGTTGATCGCTCCACTGCCGACATTGAGGGTGATCGATGTGAGAACGGTCGAATAACCAGCCGTGCACAGCGAGTAGGTCGTGAGTTCACTGTCGGGATACTTCAGTGATCCAAAAAAGCTTACGGCGTATTTCTTGGACGGATTCATCCCCTGGATTTGAAACGCGGAGGTGACGATATAGTCGGCGACGGCGGTATCGATGCTCAAACAGCCAAGCGCGGCGGGATTGACGTCGGAGTTGGCTGGATTCGTGGTGAATCCGTTGGTGTCGGAAGCAGGGCCGTTGTAAGAGTCAAACCCTGTGATGAAATCAGAACCATAAGCCAAAGTCGTCAGCTGGCCGGCCGCATTCGTCAGGATCGCGTAGGCAAAGTCAACGGTGTTCCAATAATGCCCGAATGCGTCGGGGCTCGTTGTATTGAAGCCACCGGTGGTATTCGTGTTGCCGAAATCAATCAACACCATTTTGGTCAAATCGGTGGAGCATTGGCTTTGGGCCGGAGGCGCGAAAGCCAGGACGAGTACCAGCGCCACCGCGACGACAAAACCAACCTTGGCAATTACCCTACACGTTCTCATGATATTCCCTTTCGCAACTTCAGTCGGCGTCGAGAACCTTCGGTTCAACTCGCTATTTCAGTCTTTACCAATCAAAACCTGTCAACGTCTTACGGCAACTTCGTGGCGTCGCTCATGGCACTGATAAAGGCCGGGTCACTGGCCTGAGCCTTGGTGATTAGCCCCACATGGCCGTCGACGTAAAGTCCCAAGGCTGCGTCACCGTATGCGTAATTGAGGTACTTCCAACCATTCGCCCCATCCGATACGGGGTTATCGGTGACTTTTGCATATTCCAGCCTGCCCCAAGCGCCAAAGGTAGGCTGGAGCGAGCCACCAATCCCAACACTCCCCGTCATAATAGCCGGCATGACGTTCCCCACCATCGCCGGGTCGCCATCGCGTCGATACTTCACCGAGCCGCCGCCAAATATGCACCCCGAACACGTGTCTTCTATCTGAAAGAATTTGTGGAAGGCGTAACTACCTCGGCCCACAAAATGTTCCTCCTGGTTAAACTTCCTGACCATGAGAGGACACCACATGGTTCTGGCGTAGCTTGGTTTGCCCATGGCCTCCTGAAAACCCGCGAAGGTGGTGGGAAATGCGCCGAAGTCGTGTTCCCAAACATTACGCCGCCACGTGTACGTGGTGTCACCGTTGATTATGGGATCATTGCCCAACGGTTTCGGCCAATAACCGTCGTAGTCGTCCACATACATGCGTACGAGCAAAAAGATCTCTTTCAGGTTGGCAACAGAGCTTGCGGTAAGCGCTTTCTCCCGCGCTTTATTTAAAGCCGGCAGCAGCATGGCCGCCAGTATCCCGATAATCGCAATGACGACAAGGAGCTCGATGAGCGTAAAGGCGCTCCTCAACGACCGTTTTTCAATACGAAAACTGTTTATTTTGGCCACGAGTCCGCTTCCTCTGTTTCCAAATTGGGATCGCATCGTTTCTTATGTTCCCATCTCGAGCATTAGAAATCCCGCACTCTTGAACGTTACCACTTTCTCAGACATGTTTCCCAGGCGCAACGAGAAGCCCACTTTACGTAAAGCATCCCTCCGGGGGATCTTGCCGCTCCCTTCAAAGGCTGTCCGAAACACATGTCCATCCCCTGTGGTAACCGGCCTGATCGATCGCTTTCTATTCATTGGCTGCAGACACTTTCTGTCAAAAGCAACTCGTCAGCCGAAACACAGGACAGATCTTCCGCAAATCGAGTAGCCCGTGGGTGCCCGCTGGCGGCGCCGACCGCCAGCACACTCATGCCAGCAGCCAATCCGGCCTCGACGCCGGCCTCGGCATCTTCGACAACCAAACATTCCTCCGGGGAGATGCCGAGTCGCATGGCCGCGATCGTGAATACTTCCGGATCCGGCTTGGACCGGGTGACGTGGTTGCCATCGGCGATGACGTCGAAATCATTTTCCAAGCCCACGGCCCGCAGGATTGTGCGGGCATTTTTACTCGAGGAGCCAATCGCGATCTTTACCCTACGGTCCTTCAACGCTCTGATCATGTCAATGACGCCGGGTAAAATGTCAGCCGCCGACAATCCCTTTAGTGATTCCCGGTAATAGGTGTTCTTGCGCTCGGCCAACTCGCGTTTCTCATCCAGCGAATACCGCCTGGCCGACTTCTCCAACATGATCTCCAATGACTCCATTCGGCTGACCCCCCGCAGCCGGTCGTTCGATTCCCGGCCAAACGGAATCCCCAACGAATCCGCCAGTCGCTTCCAGGCCTGGAAGTGGTGCTCGTCGGTCGAAACGATGACCCCATCCAGATCAAAGATAACGGCTTTGATTGTTCTCATTGGATTGCGCGCTTCGCAGGAACTGCTGATTTAGTTCAACACCCTGAGCGGGCGAGGTCACGCTCAGTTCATCTCGCAGAAGATGCTCTTCGCCATTAAGAACCACCCGCGCCTGCGGTTGCCCTTCCGATCCCTCAACGTCCAATCGGTGAACGTCGTGTGCCAGGGTCAGGTTCAATCGATATCCCCGGTAGGCAATCCGAAGTGACACGGATTTCCAGGCCTCCGGGAGGCGTGGTTCAAACGCGATGCCCTTGGGGAGAAGGCGCATCCCCAGAAACCCGTAGACGAGAGTCAGCCAGGTACCGCCCAGGGCAGCAGCATGAAGTCCGTCCGCGATCGTCCCCCGCCCATCATCCAGATCCAGTCCGGCCGCTTTGCAGAAGTAATCGTAGGCTTGTTGTTCCCGGCCGATCTTGGTTGCCAGGATCGAGTGGGTGTTGTAGCTCAACGACGAGTAGTGGAGAGTCATCGGCTCATAGAAGTCATAGGCCTCCCGCATTTGCTCCACGGTGAAGTCCTCCTGCAACAAGTACATCGCAAGGATGATGTCCGACTGTTTCACCACTCGGTGCGTGTGTCGCATGGCATACGCCTCGTCAGCACTTATTCCTTTGAAATCGAGTGTTTTCTTGCCAAGCAGGAATTCGTCCTGGAGAGGGATATCGCGACCCGGAACCGACGGGACCGCCATCCGCTTGGCCGCGTTCGTCCAATTCGCAACCTCTCCGGCCCCGATCTCCAGCTTCTCAATCAGTGCCTTCGCGGCATGCGGTTCAGTGGCCTTGATGCTCTTGAGCCAACGCGCGGCGAGCTGAAGATGACGCCGCGCCATAAGACTTGTGTAACCGTTGTCCTTGCCGTGCTTGTCGAGTTCGTCCGGCCCGACGGTGTCATGCAGATGCACCACGCCCGCCTTGTCCTCCTCCATGCGCGACATCCAGAAGCGCGCGCTGTCCACGAGTATCTCCAGCCCCTTTTCGAGCAAGAACTTGTGATCGCCAGTGACCTGCACGTATTGGTCAATCGCATACGCAATGTCCGCGTTCTGATGCCACACGTAGTCACCGATACTCCACGGCGCCTGTTCAGTCCCATCCTGGGAATCAGCCATCCACGGAAAACAAGCGCCCGGCGACTTCAAACGTCGGGCGTTCCGTCGCGCTCCCTCCAATGTTCGATAGCGGAAGCTCAATAATTTCTCTGCCACCTCGGGATAGGTGTGCAGGTAGTACGGCAACAAGAAGGTTTCACTGTCCCAGTAATACAAGCCGTGATACCGGTTAAAGGCATACGCGCGCGCCGGTACGCTGATCTTGTCCGTATGAAACGGGGCCATCTGCAGCATGCTGAATGAGCCGAACCGAAGGTAGGCTTGATCTCTTGCCGGGCCGTCAATCGTCACGTCTGCCATTGCCCAGCGACGCCGCCAGATTTTCTCGGATTCCGCCAGGGAACTGTGATAACCGACTCTCGCCGCCTCACGCGCGATATCGGTGGCCACCTCGGGGACGCGCGATGGTTCCACTTCGTCCCGCGAACTGACTACTGCCACGGCATGAAGGACACTCACGGGTTCCCGTTTGCGTAGCGCGAGCGTGACCTCTTGTCTCAAGACCGTTGAGTTTCGTGTGGACATGTCGCACGGACCGCCGGCGACGTGTGACGCAATACTCACCGCGTGGCCCGTGCCCTTGACACGGACAGCCAGGCTGGCTTCCCCACCCTCACCCAGCTTGACTTGTGGACTCTCCAGGAGATCTTCGCGCAAGTGAGGCAGGGACCGGTCCCCGCACCGGAAATAGGTTGGGTACGCGCCATCGAGTTCGAATTTCAAGATTGCCTTGCCGCTCCAATTCTCCGGCAAGAGCGTGATTTGTTGCATCCCCAGATGCGGTTCAGCCGCCGAGAGGAATCGCTCAAAGAGCAGCCGCGTGCGCAACCCGGTCGGGCTGACCCAGACCACGTGCCGGGACAATACGCCATTGTACATATTCAGCGACCGGCTGAAAAAATCGATGGTTCCTTGGGAGAGATTGAAGGGTTCCCCTTCCAATTTGATCTCGCAGGCAAACAGTTCCGGAAGCGTTATCATGGCCACCATGGGCCAGCCGTAGTTGACGCGGACCTGTTTCAGCGCGGCCTCGTCAACCTGCCCGAAAACTCCGGCCAGATAGCCCTCGCGAAAGGTCTTCAGCCCGGCGTTGGCCTCCTCGGTATACCCTCGGACACCCATGTATCCATTGGATTGGGTGAATATCGTTTCGAAGTACACATTCCTATCCGCAGCCCATTCGGATTGCGTCAAAAACCACGGGTCACCCACGGCATACCAGGGCTGATTCAACGTTTTTGATTTCATCGATCTTCTTCGTCAGGCCGGTCATTGCGAGATGGCCGATGCCGGTAATCACTGTTGGTTCGCATGAGATGTCTCGCTTGGTATGTGTGTCGCCTAAACTGGCAAAGACAACAACTTGCTTCTGAGCTTTACGTAAAGTATGCACTTGTTTGCTGTCATCCGTGCGAGTATTGTTTATAGTCGGGGTTGACGTGTGCGAGTGAGTCGAAGACACCTATGAAAGCCAAGATGCTTAACCTTGCTGTAATCCTGACCCTTGTCATTTCGCTGGACTCTGCCCTGGCGTTTAGCGGCGCGACCGTGCCGTGGACCACCTACGAAGCCGAGAATATGACCAACAACGGCACCGTCCTCGGGCCATCGTATACGCCCAACACAGTCGCGGGCGAATCCTCGGGCCGGCAGTGTGTTCAGCTCAGTGCGACCGGACAGTTTATGCAATTCAGCGCCGTATCGACGGCCACCGCCATCGTCGTGCGTTATAGCGTGCCCGATACGGCGGACGGAAAGGGAACCGACTACACCCTCAGCCTCTACAAAAATGGTGCGTTCGTGGCGAAGCTGCCGATGACGTCTCGCTACTCGTGGTTGTACGGCTCGTATTCCTTCACGAACAACCCCCCTTCGGGATCGCCGAGAAACTTCTACGACGAGGTGCGCACGAATGGCCTGTCGATCTTGCCGGGAGACGTGATTCGCCTCGAAAAGGACGCGAGCGACACAGCGACGACTTACACCGTTGATCTGGTTGACCTGGAAAACGCTCCCGCGGCGATCAGCCAGCCCGGTGGCGCGGTCTCCATCAAAAGTTCGCCTTACAACGCCGTTGGTGACGGAGTCAACGACGATACAACCGCGCTGCAGCTTGCCATCAACGGGAACAGTAATATCTATCTGCCGCCGGGCAATTACAAGATCACGGGCGCCATCACGATCAACGGAAACAAGACGGTTCAGGGCGCGGGCATGTGGTACACCACCCTGGTCGGGGACACGAACCTGTACGGGACAGTCAACCGGCGAATCCTGCTGAATGGAAATGGCAGCAACATTCGCCTGTCGGATATCGCGATCATGGGAAAACTGAGTTACCGAAACGACAACGAAAACCCAAACGATGGCATCGGCGGTGCGTACGGCACGGGGTCAACCATCTCGAATATGTGGGTCGAACATACCAAGACCGGCGCGTGGATTGCGAATTCGAGCGGCTTGGTAGTTAACAGTTGCCGCTTTCGCGACATCATCGCCGACGGGATTAATTGCAACGTGGGCATGCGAGGCTGCATTGTGACGAATTGCACGGCCCGCGGCTGCGGCGACGATTGCTTCGCCTTCTGGCCCGCGACCTTTACCACACAGAATTTTACTCCCGGACTCAACGTCATCACCCACTGCACGGCGCTGACACCGTTCCTGGCCAACGGCGGGGCGATCTACGGCGCGATCAGCAATCGCATCGAAGATTGTGTATTTCAAGACATCACCTACGGCTGTGGCATCCTGATCAGCACCACTTTCCCTGTTGGCGGTAACACATTCAGCGGGACCACATTTGCCCAGCGCTGCGACGTCATTCGTTGCGGTGGTTTCGATCCTGGCTATAAATGGCGCGCGGCCGTGCAACTCACAATCGACTCAAACGCAGGCGGCATCACGGGATTGAATCTCAACAACCTGAACATCGTCGACAGCGCGTCGGATGGCCTGAGTATTATCGGGAACGCGGGCAGCCTCTCCGGCGCAATTGCCTCCTACATCAATATTCCCAACTACGGTCTCGGGACGAGCGGACGAAACGCCCTCTATGCCACGAACAATGCGATCGGCAGCCTGACGGTCAGTAACTCGACGATTGCGGAGGTTCGCAATGATTCTTCGACTTTCACGTTTAATTTCGTCACCTCCAACATCCCGGTCACGGTGCAGACGAGTCCGACGGGGCTATCGTTCAGCGCTGACACAACGAATTTCAGCGCGGCGCAGAACTTTAACTGGAAATTCAACACCAGCCACACCGTCGCGACCATTTCGCCCCAGAGCGGAGGCGCCGGCGTCCAATACAGCTGGAACTCATGGAACGATGCAGGCGCGATTTCGCATGCGGTCACCGCATACACGAACTTCACCTACACGGGGAATTTCACGACGCAATATTTGCTGACGATGAATGCCGCAACCGGCGGCACCGTGAGCCCCACCAACAGCTGGAACAATAGCGGCGCCAATGTGAACATCAGCGCGACAGTGTCGAACGGATATGTCTTCAATGGCTGGATCGGCAGCGGGAGCGGTTCGTATTCGGGAACCAACAACCCGGCTCCGGTCACGATGAACGGACCGATCACCGAAACGGCCAGCTTCGCCCCGATCCCGACACGATTGATTTCGCTGAGCGGCGCCCTCGATTTCGGCGACGTGACTGTTGGCGGTTCGAGCAACCTCACGTTTGCAATCGGCAACACCGGTAACTCGACGCTCACGGTCAGCGGCATCACCTATCCCACCGGGTTCAGCGGAAATTGGTCGGGGACAGTCTCGAGCGGCAGTTCGACCAACGTGACTGCGACGTTCTTGCCGCAGGTTGCCGGGAATTACACCGGCAACCTCGCGGTCAACTCGGACGCCACCAGCGGTGGCAATACGCTTACCGTTTCAGGAACCGGCGTCGCGACAACCAACGATCCGCCGGACAACCTGACGGTCTCGAGCATCACCCCGAACCCCGATTCTTCGGTAACGATTACGTACACGACAACTCCCACATTTACGTACCACGTCGAAGTCACGAGTGACCTCGTCACGGGCACCTGGGCCATCCTGACCAGCAGCATCACCAATGCGACGAGCGGTACGGTCACGTTCACCGACCCCGGCGCCGCCGACAGTCCGCAGCGCTTCTACCGGGTGAGGTCGCCATAACGGGAAGTTTGCCGGCTCTACGTAAAGTGCGCATTGGTTTGCCCGGCGAGGGCAGTTGTTATTTATGTCGACCGTTTAACTGACGATTCCACCATGAACGCCAAGATGCTCGGCCTCACCCTTTTCCTGACGCTTGTCGTTTCTCTGAACTCCGCATTCGCATCGACGGGGGCGACCGTCCCGTGGACCACCTATGAAGCGGAAGCGATGACCATCAACGGGGGCACGATCCTTGGCCCCCCGCCCGTGGCCGTGGACAAGAATGCCACCGTCACGAACACCGTCGAGGGAGAATCGTCGGGCAGGCAGTGCGTCCGTCTGGCCGGTTCGGGGCAGTATGTGCAGTTTGCCGCACAGACGACGGCCAACACCCTGGTCGTGCGCTACAGTGTGCCCGACACGGCGGACGGGGTCGGCGCTGATTACACCATCAGTCTTTATCTCAATGGAAACTTCGTCCAGAAAATTCCCGTGTCTTCGAAGTATTCGTGGCTCTACGGGGGTTACACGTTTTCCAACAATCCCGGCGACGGTAATGCCCGGAACTTCTTTGACGAAGCGCGCGTGATGAACCTGACCATCAATCCGGGGGATCTTGTCCGTCTGCAGATGGACGCGAACGATACGGCCGCCTATTACATCCTTGACCTCGTTGACCTCGAGAACATCGGTTCGCCGCTGACCCAACCGCCCGGTTCACAGTCCGTCCTCGCCTGCGGGGCGGTCGGCAACGGCGTTGCCGACGACACGCTCGCGATCAATAACTGCGTGAATCAGGGGGGTACCGTCTGGTTTCCTCCCGGCAATTATCTGGTCACCGGTGATATCAATGTTCCCCCCGGCACAACCATCCAGGGCGCCGGCATGTGGTACACCACCTTCGTTGGTAGTCCCACCACGTATGTCAATGAGCAGGGCCGGGTCCGGTTCAACGGCGAGGGCAGCAACACCCACTTCGCCGACTTCGCGATCCTCGGGAAATTGAATAACCGCAATGACAGCCAGGCGAACGATGGGTTCAGCGAAATTTTCGGCACCAATTCGAGCATCGCGCGAGTCTGGGTGGAGCACACCAAAACCGGCGCCTGGCTTGCCAATGCCCTCGGTATGCTCGTCACCGATTGCCGGTTCCGTAATACAATCGCGGACGGCATCAACATCGACGTGGGCATGCAGGGTTGCATTGTGAGCAATTGCACTGCGCGCGGCACGGGCGATGATTCTTTTGCCATCTGGCCGGCCACGTATCGTACGGCGGCCTATCAACCCGGGTACAACGTCTTCACCCATTGCACCGCCCAGTCGCCCTGGTTCGCCAACGCCTGCGGAATTTATGGCGGAATCAGCAACCGGGTGGAGGACTGCCGGTTCGTCGACACTACCGACGGTTGCGGCATCCTGATTGCCGGCACATTTCCTATCGGACCGTATGTGTTCGCTGGAACCACCGTGGCCCAAAGGTGTGATTTGGTTCGCTGCGGCGGTTTTGATCCGGGCTGGCAGTGGCGCGGAGCGCTCACGCTCTGTCCGCAAAACATCGACATCAATGGCGTCCAAATCAACAACCTGAACATCTCCAACAGCCTGTCGTACGCAATCCAAATTGTTGATCCGGGCGGCGGTGTGGTGACGAACGCCACCATGAGCAGCGTGAATGCCTCCGGTTATGCCCTGGGGGTTCACGTGTTTCACCCTCAGAACAATTGTTGTTCCAATGTGTTTGTTGACGGCGTATTCGGCGTGCTCGCTCGCAGCGACGCCAAGGGCAGCATCACCGTCACCGACCTCGTCGTCAGCAACACGCCCATCATTTCCCAGCAAACGCCGGGAACCATTTTCACCAACCAGTCCAACGGTCAGTTCATTTTCAATTTTCTCACGCAACCGATCAGCGTGACGGTACAGGCCAATTCTGCTGGACATTCGTTCATCGTGGATAGCGTGACCTACACCAATGCCCAAACATTCACCTGGACGCAGGGCTCGATCCACACCATCGCCACGACCACACCCCAGAACAGCGGAACCGGCGTGCAGGACGTCTGGAATTCGTGGAGTGACGGCGGGGCAATATCGCATACGGTTTCGCCACTTGTGTCCACCACTTACACAGCGAGCTTCGGCACACAGTATTACTTAACGATGAACGCGAGCGCGGGCGGCAGCGTGAGCCCGGTCAGCGGTTGGCAAAACAGCAACGCCGTGGTGAACATTAGCGCCACGCCGTCGCTCGGTTTCCAATTCAGTAGTTGGAACGGAACCGGAAGCGGCTCATTTTCGGGGACTAATAGTTCGGCCTCCGTCACGATGAATGCGCCGATTACCCAGACCGCCTTCTTCAGCAGCCCACAAGTGCAGTCGATGAGCTTTGCGCAACAGCCCGGCAACGTGCTTCAGGGTGCAATCATCACTCCCGAAGTCCAGGTGCAAGCCATCGATACCAACGGCTCGCCTGTCGCGGCCGCGGCGATCACCCTGTCGCTGGGCAGTGGCACGGGAAATTTGACCGGCACATTGACCCGTGTGACCGACGGCGGCGGCCTAGCCCATTTTGCCGATTTGAGTGTGAATCAGCCCGGGCCGAAAGTGCTGACCGCAACCGCCGGCAGCGGCCCCGCTTCGCCAACCAATAGCAGCTCCTTCATGGTAATCGGATCGGTGACGGCGTTGGCGTTCACAACCCAGCCCGGTGGGGCGGTGCCGGGCCAACCCTTCAGCCAGCAACCGGTTGTCAAGACAGTGGACACCTTCGGCACTCCGACCACCTCGGGCCTGCCGTCCAGCCTGATTGTCTACGTCTCGCTCACTAACGGCGTGGGCACTCTCTCCGGCACGACCAGTTTGGATATTGGTACCAGCGCTGGCAACGGGGTCGTGGCGTTCGGCAATCTGTCGATTGATACTGCCGGCACCAATGACCAACTCATTGCTTCCGTGGCGCCGGTTATGACGGGCAACCCAGTAGCTGGCGCCGTGCTCTGGCTGGATGCCAACGACCCGAGCACGATCACGACGAACGGAACGCGGGTGCAGGCATGGAAGAACAAAGGCACAGGCGGCACGACGGGCGCGAATCTCTGGTTTACTCAGAACACGACCGGGCTGCAACCGTTGCGAACCAACCAGATGGGCGGCAAGCCGGTTCTGACATTCAGCAAGAACGGGAACGGTTATGGCACCGGCTGCACCTACCTCGGCAATGTTGGTCTGAACTCGTACACGAACAGTGGCAGCCAGATGTCCTATTTCCTCGTCGCGCGCCAGTCGAGCAACACCTACGGCTGGCAAGGCCCCATCAGCTTTAGCAGGTCGGGACAGACCGACGGGCAAGGGGCAGCCGGTGTGGTGATCCTGACCGATGGCAGTCAGTCTGCGCCGTACCCGTTCGGCATTCAACGCAATCACCCCGCCACACCGATGCAGGCAGATGTTGCGTCATCGGCTCTGAACACTCCATTCCTGTTGAGCTTCTTGGACAACGGCGGCGCGGCAATTTTACGGCTGACCGATTCTACCGGCTCCTCGCGTAGCAACAGCGCCAACATCGTCAATGGAATCAGCCCCTACAAGTACAACATCACCGATGTCACCGTCGGCGGCCGACTGGAGCCGTCGCCCTCAACGATTGACAATGGATGGGACGGCGATGTCGCCGAGGTGTTGGTTTACAACACCGCGCTGAGTGTCGCCGATCGCAGTTCCGTGGAAACGTACCTGAGCAACAAGTGGTTCGTGTCCAGCGTTGTGCTTTCGGTGAGCAACGCCATCAGTGCGCCCTTCCCTGTGCAGTCCACGCTGAGCGTGACGGTTCAAGCCAATCCGCCGGGACTTTCGTTCATGGTAGATGGCACCGCCTACACCAATGCCCAGATCTTCAGTTGGACGACGGGCTCCAACCACACGATCGCCACGACCACGCCACAAGGCGGCGGCGCGGGCGTGCAGTACGCGTGGAGTTCCTGGAGCGATGGCGGGCCAATCTCACACACAGTCAGTCCAACTGTAACCGCAAACTACACGGCGAATTTTGCGACGCAGTATTTCCTGACGATGAACGCCAGCCCCGAAGGAAGCGTGAGTCCGAGCAGTAATTGGTACAACAACGGGACGAATGTGAATATCAGCGCAAGCGCGTTGAGCGGTTACGCTTTCGATGCATGGACAGGCACCGGCAGTGGCTCGTATTCCGGGACCAACAATCCGGCATCCATCACGATCAACGGGCCGATCATGCAGACAGCCGGCTTCGACTTCCTGGCGGCGATTACGGGAATCACGATCGGCGGCGATGGGTCCGTGACGATCAGTTACTCCACCACGTCAGGCCTTACCTATCATGTCGAGACCACAACCGACCTGACTTCGTCCGCATGGACAACGGTCCCCGGCAGCACGACCAACGCTGCGGGGAGCCTTATAATCTTTGTCGATCCCAACGCCATGGGTGACCCTCAGCGCTTCTATCGGGTTGGCTCGCCGTAGCACGAAATCCGCTGGACTTTACGTAAAGATAGCGGATGATACTCGGATGGCGGCAACATTCAGAGTGGCGCTTCGGGAAATCGCCGAAAGGACCGGCATCTCGCGCATGGCGGTCTCACTCGCGCTCCGGGGAAAATTCGGCGTCTCCGATGCGACTCGCAAGAAGGTCCTGAAGGTCGCCAAGGAACTCGGTTACGAGCCGGATCCTGAGGTTGCCAAGCTCCTCTCGCACATCCGCGCCAACAAGTCGGTCGATACGAAAGCGTGCCTGGCATTGTTGACTTCTGGAGCGTCGCCCGAAGATTGGAAACGCTACCTGACGGAGCGGAAATACGTGGAAGGCGCCCAGGCTCGCGCGAAGGAATACGGTTACCACATCGAAGAGTTTTGGATGAATGAGCCCGGCATGACGCTTTCCCGCCTCGGCAACATCATCTGGAGCCGGGGAATCGAAGGCGTTATCATCGCTCCGCTCCAAAGCAAGCTTTCGGGGAAAGTAATGCGTTCGGTCCGGCTCGATTTCAACTTGTTCTCCGCCGTGGAAATCAGCGAAACGGTCGAGTGGCCGGACTTGGACCGGGCGGTTCACGATCAGTACACCTCCATGCTGAGGGCACTCAATGAGCTTTCCAGCCTGAACTATAAAACCATCGGGCTGGTGCTCGAGGAAGCGTTGGATCTGCGCGTCAATGGCAAATGGACTGCGGCCTACCTGCGTTACCGAAATCAGTGGGGCGCCAAGCGGTTGCCTCCTCCGTTGATCCTCGACTTTCCAAGGCAACCGGCCTTTAATCGCTGGTTCGAGCGCTACCGCCCAAGCGCGATTATCAGTGTTGATCGCTTCGGGCTGCGTCTCCTTGTCGGACGAGGGCTGGATGTACCCGGGGAAGTCGGCTACGCGTCCCTGGATGTGGACGGTGATGCGAATGACTATCCGGACGTGAGCGGGATCGACCAAAACTCGGAGATTGTCGGCGCCGCGGCCGTCGATATGCTGGTGGCTGCCATTCATCGAGGCCACCGCGGGATTCCCTCCCATCCGCTGCGCATCGAGGTGGAAGGTTCCTGGAAACCGGGCAAGAGCACAGCCAAAAGAACCAACGCAGCGTCCTGACCTGCGTGGTCGGGACTTCTTGAAGGCCACTTTACGTAAATTTCCCGCGGCCGTTGTCGCCACCGCGCCACTTGATAGCCTCAAATCAAGAGTGAATTCCCCAAACTGGCAGGCTGTAAGGAGACATGTATTCATGAATTGCCGGATGGAACACATGCGGTGGTTGGCCGTCGTCGTTGCCGGGTTGGCATTCACGTCTTGCGGCCAGCGGCCACAACCCACACCCGCCCCGGAGAGCGGCAAAAAAATCCTGATGGCACACTACATGCCCTGGTACACGACGCCCGCGATCAGCGGAGAATGGGGCGGGCATTGGACCGGTTATGAAACGAAGCATCACCCCGACCAAACCACCACCAACGGTTTGCCGGATATCTGGTCGAATTATCATCCGCTGATCGGCCTGTACGATTCGAGTGACCCGGACCTTTTGGAATGTCATCTCCTGCAAATGAAGTTGGCGGGAATCGATGGCGTGATTCCCGACTGGTACGGCACCAGCGACACGTACGACTATCCGGCTATCCACAAAGCCGCCCGCGCGCTGTTTGACGCCTGCGGAAAACTCGGGATGAAGTTTGCGGTCTGCTATGAAGATCGCTCGATCCAATCCATGGTCGAGTTGAAGAAGATTGGGCCCGATCAAATCACCAACGAACTCGCCCGGCAGATTCTGTGGCTGCAGAAGGAATGGTTAACGAAACCGCAGTATCTCCAATATCGCGGCCGGCCGCTGTTCCTGAACTTCGGGCCGATCTACCTCACCGACAGGGCCGTGTGGGACGCCGCGTTCAAGACCATTCCAACCCGACCGTCGTTCTACGCCTTGCATCATCTTTGGAAGAAAGCCGGAGGAGATGGCGGCTTCACGTGGATTCACTGGGATCCATGGCAGGTTCCGTCAGCAGACGAAGCGACAATCCGGAGACGCATCCGGGAGGTCTTCACGTATTTTTCCACGAACCGCGACGAGGTCATCGTCTCAGCCTACCCCGGCTTCGATGACGTCTACGCGCAGCACCAACCGCGTCTCGATTATCGCGGCGGCAAAACGCTGCAGGAAACTCTGGAAGTGGACATGGACGGTCCGTGGCCCCTCATTCAGTTGGTCACCTGGAACGACTACGGCGAAGGCACAATGCTCGAGCCGACCCACGAGTTTGGGTACACCTTCCTGGAGATTATCCAGCAAGCACGGCGCAAAGAGTTGGGTCAAAGTTTCGCATTCACAGCCGAAGACCTGCGGCTTCCCGCTCGCCTCTACGCGCTTCGCAAGAAAGGGAACGCCCCGACGGTAGAGTTGGATCGCATCTCGCAACTGCTAAACACCGGAGCGTGTGCGGAAGCCCGCGGCCTCCTCGATGCCCAGGAAAGGACCTAGCCTTTCTTCTGAGTCCGGTAAGAATACCGTGAGGTTCGACGACCCAGAATCACCGTTCAAAATACAGAGTTTTCAAAATCAGATAGGGATCTGAAGTGTGTTGGTTATCCTGCTTGTATGACCGTGTCTTCGACGTCTGCAACGACGTACCAAACCGAACTATTCGAACGCCCGCTACGTTTCACCAATCTACGCCAGGGATACGATCAGACAGAGGAAGTCCACAACTTCGCACAGATCAAAACGCAAAGGCGCAATCGGCGGATTTCGATTGGCGAAAAATGGCAAACCAATCGCCTTTCAGTGCAATTCCTTGCGTCTTGGTGCCAACTATGAGAAATGAATATCATGCAAGCGGGCATGCATTTTTAACACTTTCTTGACGAAATCGCGAAAGCTGAGGAAGTGCTTCTTTTGGTTTGGCAAACCGCCGCTTTAGACCACTCAGCCACCCCTCCGCATCAAGTGCGCCGAGAACATACCAGACACCCAAGAATGTGGCAATCCGTTTGTCTCATCCTCCCGTTCCCCATTCTCCTGGTGGACTCTTTCCCAGTACCGCCAACGGCGTAGAACTGGCCCGTTCATGGGGGAGGGGTGGCAGTGTGAGGTCCCTTAGACCAAACAGCTTGCTGGCACCGGGAGGTCTGTTACGATGAGTGTCGAAATTCAGGTCGAATGAAACAGTCCCAAAGCAGAATGGCCCGGTATGTAGTGCCTGGACTTTGTGGTCTCGCGCTACTGCTGGTCATTGCTTGGTTTGCCCTGCGCAAAACTCCGCCTCCAGCACCAGACCTGCCGCCAATCCGGGCCATAACCGTTTCGCCGCACGCTCCCTTCTTCGCGCCCGACAACGCCGAGCCGCCTGAAGCTCCCACCAACCGCGTCACCCGATCGCCGGTGATCGCAATGAACGCCGCCCTGATTTACGGGCGGGCGTCCGCTATCTACGACGCGCTCTCCCAAGAGCAGAAAAGTCTGCTCGATAATTGGCGGACAAATGTCGATTCGTCGGTCGCAGCGGAACTCTGCGGAAAAATACTGCCGATCTGCGAGCTGATGCATCAGGCAACCGTGGTGACGAACTGCGATTGGGGACTGGGACAACCCATCACCTTCAAGACGTTGCTCCCCCATCTCGACCCCTGTCGAAAACTCGCGCGTGCGGCGGTCTGGAGCGCCGCCCACTGCCGAACGGGTGATCCGTCGGCATTGGTCGCCGATCTGGCGGCCACTTCACAGCTCGGTCAGAATGCATCGTCGTCTGCTCTGATTGGCCACATGATTGATCTGTCCATGCAACAGATGGTGATCGACTCGGTCGCGGAGCATGCCAGCGTGTTGGCCACCGCGGGCGACCCGCGCCTCGGGGAATTCTTAAATGGCGCCAGCTACGACGAGGCCCTGCGGCGTGCGCTCGAACAGGAGGCCAACATCCTTGGTGAAACGGCTGATAGGCTGGCTGCATTGCCACCCGAAGAAGCTGCGCGCGAATTGACGATGGGAAACGATTCCGCTCAGATATCGTCGACCGGGCTGGCGCAGTACATTGCGCAGATGCGTCAGGCCGCCGAACTGCAGGCGCAATACGCCAAAGCATCGGAATTGACGGATGCACAGTACCAGGCGTGGTTGACCAATCTCGACGAGGCCGCAAAAACCAACCCAATCGTCGCGATGTTTGTGTCCAGCCTCGGATTGGCGACGGACAAGACGCAAGCCATGAAGATCAGGAGCGCAATGGCGGCTGCAGGTTTGGCGGTCATGCAAAATGGAACGGACGCTCTCCAGTCACATCCCGACCCCACTACCGGTCAGCCATTTGCTTACAGACAAACCCCCAACGGCTTCGAACTCGAATCGACCTTTCAAGTCGCGCAAAAGCCATTGAGTTTGTCGTTCAAGTAACCAGTTGCCGCCGCAAATCCGCCCTGTTACAAACACACTCATGGCCCGGCTCTTTCTTGGACTCGACTCGAGCACGCAAAGTCTTTCCGCAGTGGTAATCGATTACGACACGCGGCGTGTCGTTTATGACAGGTCGCTGAACTTCGACAAAACTCTGCCGCATTACGGCACCCAGAACGGTACACTGCGTCACGACGACCCGCTCGTTGTTCACAGTCCACCGTTAATGTGGGCCGAGGCGCTCGACGTGTTGTTCCCGCAGATGAAGCAGGACGGCGTGCCACTCGGCGAAATCCTTGCCGTCAGTGGAAGCGGACAGCAACACGGTTCGGTCTATCTCAGCAACCGTGCCGCTGTCGCACTGGCCAAACTTAATCCTGCAAAGGGTCTCGTAGAGAATTTGCGCGGCATCTTCTCGCGCGCCTCGGCGCCGATCTGGATGGATTCCTCCACGAACGTCGAGTGCGCGGAAATCCGCGAAAAACTCGGCGGGATCAAAACTACCGCCCAGCAAACCGGCTCGGACACATTCGAGCGGTTCACTGGGCCGCAGATTCGCAAGTTCTACAAGACCGAGCCGGGCAACTACGCGCGGACGTCAAGCATCGCATTGGTGAGTTCGTTTATGGCCTCGCTGCTCGCGGGTAAGATCGCTCCCATCGACCACGGCGATGGCGCGGGGATGAACTTGATGGACATCCACCAAAAAATTTGGCTACCCGCAGCGCTTAAAGCCACCGCGCCAAACTTGAAGTCCAAACTCCCGCCGCTCGCTGAACCGTGGAATGTCATCGGGACTGCCAGCCCTTATTTCGTAAAAAAGTACGGGCTCAATCCGGCTGCGCAAGCATTGGTCTGGTCGGGCGACAACCCCTGCAGCGCCGTCGGTCTTGGCCTCATCCACGAAGGCAAGGTCGCCATCAGTCTCGGCACGAGCTATACCTATTTCGGCCGGATGAAGCGGTGTCGCGTGGATGTGCGCGGGGAAGGCAGCGTATTCGGCGCACCGACGGGTGATTATCTCCCGTTGATCTGTTTCACGAACGGTTCGCTGGCTCGCGAGAGAATCCGCGATCAGTACGGACTCGATTGGGAAGGCTACGACCGATTGCTCCTCAAAACCAAGCCGGGCAACGCTGGCGCGATCATGTTGCCGTGGTTCGAACCGGAGATCGTTCCGCGCGTCAGCCGGCCCGGCGTCCACCGCTTCGACTTCGACGAAAGCAACATCGCCGCCCAGGACTGCCGCGCTATCGTGGAAGCCCAGATGATGTCCATGCGCATCCACTCCGCGTGGATGAAGATCAATCCAACAACCATCTACGCCACCGGCGGCGGCTCCGTGGATCTTCCCGTCCTGCAAATCATGGCCGACGTCTTCAACTGCCCCGTCCACCGCATCGAAGTCGCCAAAAGCACTGCCCTCGGGGCCGCGCTCCGCGCTGCCCATGGTTGGCTGTTACACGGCGGGAAGAAACCGAAATGGCAGGAAGTCGTCTCCGCCTTCACCGACCCCATCCCGAACAGCGAGGTAAGGCCCATCGCGAAGTCGGTCCGCATCTACGACGAATTGGTGGAAAAGTACACTGCCTGCGAGCGCCGCGTCCTTAACGCTGGACCCGCGCGCTCCCACCGCCCATGACCTTTTCCACTTCTTTCTGCGTGGCCATGGAGGTATCACCCGGTGTAGTCATCGCCAGCGCGCCATGCGCGGCGCCATAGTCCACGGCCTTTTGCGGGTCGCCGGTCGTCAGGAAGCCGTAGATCAACCCGCTGGCAAAGCTGTCTCCGCCGCCCACCCGGTCGAGGATTTCCAATGTGGGATACTGCCGGCTCTCGTAAAACTTGCCGTCCATCCAGCAGATCGCACTCCAATCGTTCTTCGTCGCGGTGATGACTTTGCGCAGCGTCGTGGCCGCCACTTTGAAATTCTTGAACTCACCCACCGCCTTCTCGATCATTTTCTTGAAGGCATCCGTTTCAATCTTGCTGATATCGTGGTCGAGACCTTCCACCTCGAAACCAAGAGACGCGGTGAAATCTTCCTCGTTGCCGATCATCACATCCACATAATTGGCGATCTCGCGGTTCACTTCGCGGGCCTTGGCCTGTCCGCCAATGCTCTTCCACAAGCTGGGCCGGTAATTCAGATCGTAGCTCACAATCGTCCCGTGTTTGTTGGCCGCCTTGACCGCCTCAACAGTCACCGCCGCGGTGGATTCGCTCAACGCGGCAAAAATACCGCCCGTATGAAACCACCGCACGCCCAGTTCGCCGAAGATCTTCTCCCAATTGAAATCGCCCGGCTTGAGCTGGCTCGCCGCCGTGTGACCGCGATCCGGCGCGCCGACCGCGCCGCGAATGCCGAACCCGCGCTCGGTAAAGTTCAGCCCGTTGCGGACCGACCGCCCAATGCCGTCATCGGGCTTCCAGAGGATAAAGTCCGTCGCGACTCCCCCCTGCATAATGAAGTCCTCGATGAGATGACCGACTTCGTTGTCCACGAACGCCGTGCACACCGCCGTCTTCAGCCCAAAACATTTGCGCAGTCCGCGGGAGACATTGTACTCACCACCACCTTCCCAGGCCTTGAACTCACGCGCCGTGCGGATGCGTCCCTCGCCCGGGTCCAGCCGCAGCATGATCTCCCCCAGTGAAAGTTGGTCGAAAGCATATTTCTCACGAAGTTTCAGTGGCATCAATGCAGTCCTTTCAAACAATCACAATCCTAAACGAAGTCATATCCCACGGTTTCTCGCCGCACTCTTCCGCGATCTCATTGAATGCTTCCACCTCGGCTTTGGAAAAGAGAAGGCCGCCGTGCTTCTTCGTCAACTCGGCCGCTTGAGCTTCGGGCTGGCCGGGAAGCATGCACTTCTCGTTGCCGTGCCCGAGGATGTCCTGGATGACGGCCTTGACGTTGTCCGCCTGGTTGCGTCCCTTGGCGAATGCGCCGCCGCTCATCGCGTCGGGATGAATGCATTGGAAGAAGAACACCGGGGTGTGCTTCTCGTCGTCCTTCATCTCATAGTGCCCGCGAATGGTCGGCAGCGAACCACCGACGAATGCGCCGTACAATTCGTCGATCAAACCGAGGCCATAACCTTTGTGCGCGCCGAATGGCAGCAGTGCGACTGCCTTGTCGGGATCGGTGGTCGGATTTCCATCCTTGTCGACGGCGCAGTTGGGCGGGAGCGGTTTACCCTCGCGTTTAAGCTGTTGCACGCGCCCCATCGCCACGGTCGACGTTGCCCAATCGATGACGATGGGAAACCCAATCGCTTTCGTCGTCGGGAACGCCCACGAATGCGGGTTCGTCCCGAGAGTCGGGAATTTGCCGCCGAACGGTACGACTTCGGCGAGCGCCGATGTGCAGCAGGTGTACGCGATGTACCCCTTTTGCGCCGCGTCCATCACATAGCCGCCACCCCACAGGTAATGAAAAGCGTTGTCGACGCTAACGATGCCGACGCCGAACTCGTCCGCGAGTTTTATACAGGTCTCCATCGCGCGATAGGCAACAGGCTGGCCAAGTTTCTTCTGCGCGTCCCAGATGCGTGCGGCCTTGAACTTGGACGGGATCTCACGAATCTTCGCGCCGGGCACGCAGCCGCCAACGCCGCTGCCAAACAGATGATCGAGGTGCAGCGCCTTGATGCCGTTGTGCGTGCGGATGCCGTGCGTGGACGCCGAGGCACAGAAACGCGCTGCATCCGCCGCCTCATCCGCGGCATACCCGCGATGGCGGTACGCTTTCTCGACCAGCGTATTGTGAACCGCCTCCGGAACAACGTAATAAGTTTCGCCCATGGTTTACTCTGCGAAATCCGCCCTTACGCGTTATACGATCGCGAAGTCGTCGTGCCTCCGTGTCCGGTCCAGTTGGTGTGCAAGAACTCCCCCCGCGGTTTGTCCAAGCGCTCGTAGGTATGCGCCCCGAAGAAGTCGCGTTGTGCCTGCAATAAGTTCGCAGGCAGCCGCTCCGAACGGTAACCGTCGAAATACGCCAACGCGGAACCGAGGCACGGTGCGGGGATTCCAAGTTTCGTGGCCTGTACCAACACGCGCCGCCACGCGGTCTGTCGCTTGCCGACGGCGCTCTTGAAAAACTTGTCCAGCAGGAGGTTGACGAGATCGGGCTTGCGAACGAATGCCTTCTTGATGTCGCCGAGAAAGGCAGAGCGGATGATACAACCGCCGCGCCACATGAGGGCGACGCCGCCGTAATTCAGGTTCCACTTGTACGTCTTCGCCGCGGCGCGCATGAGCTGGTAGCCCTGCGCGTAACTGACGATCTTTGCCGCGTAGAGTGCCGCGCCCAGGTCGTTGACTAATTTCGTCTTGTCGCCCTTGAACGTCGACACGCGCCCCTTGATTTGTTTCGACGCTTCGACCCGTTCCTCCTTGACGGCCGACAGGCAACGCGCGAACACCGCCTCGCCGATCAACGTCAGTGGCATGCCTTCATCGAGCGCGCTAATGACCGTCCATTTGCCCGTGCCCTTCTGGCCCGCCGCGTCGAGGATCACGTCGACTACCGCCTGGCCAGTTTCGTCCTTGTACGCCAGGATGTTGCTTGTGATCTCGATGAGATAACTGTCGAGTACGCCCTTGTTCCACTCTACGAAAATCTTGTGCATCTCCTCATTGGTCAACCCCAGCCCGCGCTTCATCAGGTCGTAAGTCTCGGAGATCAACTGCATGTCGCCGTACTCGATGCCGTTGTGGACCATTTTGACGAAATGGCCCGCACCGTTCTCGCCGACCCAGTCGCAGCATGGTTCGCCTTCGGGAGTCTTCGCGCAAATCTTCTGGAAGATGCCCTTGATATGCGGCCATGCGGCGGGACTACCGCCAGGCATCAGTGAAGGCCCGTTCAACGCGCCCTCTTCACCGCCTGACACGCCCGTGCCGACATAGAGGAGGCCCTTGCTCTCCACGTACTGGCAGCGACGAATCGTGTCGGTGAAATGGCTGTTGCCGCCGTCAATGATAATGTCCCCCGCTTCGAGGTGCGGCAGCAATTGCTCAATAAGATCGTCCACCGCCTTGCCCGCCTTAACAAGCATCATGACCTTACGCGGATGTTTCAAGTTGGCTGTCAGCTCCTCGATGCTGTGGCAGCCGATGATCGGCTGGCCCTTCGCGCGACCCGCGACGAATGCATCCACCTTTTCCACGGTGCGGTTGTAGCAGGCGACCGTGAATCCTTTGCTCGCCATGTTGAGGACGATGTTCTCGCCCATGACGGCGAGACCGATAAGACCGATGTCAGCTTGTTCTGGCATATAATTTCTCCGGTGCGAGAGTTCTAAAGTTTGTTGGCCTGCGCGATCGCCGGCTGGCCGTTCAAAACATTGATCAGATTCTGCGCCGCCATCTTTGCCTGGCGCGCGACACTCTCATACGTGCGGCTGCCAATGTGCGGCGTGAGCACAGCGTTCGGACACGCGAACAGCGGATGATCCTTGGGCGGCGGTTCGGATTCGAGCACGTCGGCGCCATAACCGAGCAACTGGCCGCTCTTGAGTGCCGCGACAATGTCGTTGGTCTCGACCAATTCACCGCGTGCGGTATTGATCAGCACGGAGCCTTTCTTCATCATCGCCAGGCGCTTCGTATTCATCAAATGCCGGGTCTCGTCTGTGAGGTTTGTGTGCAGGGTCACGATGTCGGAGGCTTTCAGCACATCCTCGATGGAGCCAGCGCGCTGGATGTTATACTGTTGGGCAAACTTGTCATCCCAGTAAAGGTCGAAGGCGATCACGTTCATGCCGAACGCACGTGCGCGGCTCGACACTTCCTTGCCGATACGCCCAAGACCGATGACACCAATCGTCTTGCCAAACAATTCGTGTCCCGTGAGACGCTTCCAATTCCCCGACTTTACATAGTTGCACTGCGGCACGATGTCGCGGTAGATCGCCAGCATGAGGCCAAAGACGTGTTCGGCGACGGTCGTATGGTTGACGCCCGGACAGAATGTAACGGGCAGCTTGAACTCCGTCGCGGATTTCACGTCCACCTTGTCGAGGCCGATGCCGTATTTGCTGATCACCTGGAGACGTGGCAACGATTTTTGGATGACGGCCCGTGTGATCGCGTCGTCGCCAATCAGCCAGCCGTCGAAATCACCCTTGGCCACGAGTTCGAGCATCCGCGATTCCGGTAACGGTCCCCGCTCGCGAACGATCTCGAAGCCCTCCTCCTCAAGCATCTGGTGATGCTCTCCCGGTGTGTCCTGGAATGAAGTTGTCGTTAATAAAATACGTTTCATCAATGAATTGCTCCTGCCTCCGAGGCGAGCAACTATATTGTTTGAGCCAGGAACCCGCCGTCAACGCGGATATCAGCGCCCGTGACAAAACTGCTAGCTTTCTCGCTCGCGAGGAAAACTGCTACTCCGACCAACTCCCCAGCGTCACCGAACCGGCCAAGCGGCGTATGGCCGAGAATCGATTGCGCGCGCGGGGTCGGGGTGCCATCTTTGTTGAATAGTAACGCGCGATTCTGCTCCGCCGGGAAGAAGCCGGGGGTAATCGAATTCACGCGCACGCCGTTCCGTGCCCATTCGCGCGCCAGGAATTGCGTGAGATTCACCACCGCCGCCTTTGCCGCCGAATACGCCACCACCCGCGAGAGCGGCAAATGGGCGGACACGCTGGCAATATTGATGATGGATCCGTGTCCACGTTGCGCCATCGCCGCGCCAAACTCCTGACACGGTAGAAACACCCCACCGACAAGATTCAGGTCGAACACGCTGGCCCAGTTCGCGACGGGGATGTTTTCGAATTTTTGTTCGGCGGTGACGGTCGCCTTGGGATCGTTGCCGCCCGCGGCATTGACCAAGATTGTCGGCGCGCCCAGTGCGTGGCCGATCTTCTCGTGAGCGATGTGCAGGTCCTCGCGTTTTAGTGCATCGGCTGAAAAAAAGGCGGCAGTCCCACCCGCTTTCTTGATAGTGGCGACGCGGGCCTCGCCACGCTCGGTATTGCGTCCGATGATCGCGACTTTAGAGCCGGAAGCGGCCAGGCCTTCGGCAATTGCGCCACCCAGCACACCGGTCGCACCGATCACTACCGCCACGTCATCGGAAAGGTCAAAAAGGTTTGTCATAATAAAGCTCAAAGGCAATCATTACGCGAAACCCCGCCAAACGACAAGTCCGTCTTATGAATTGTCTTCTTGCCTCGCACACAACGAGTCCGTAAGTTCTCGGCCAATGCGCGTGGCGTTATTCATCCCCTGTTTCATCGACCAGCTCTTTCCGAATGTGGGCATCGCGATGGTCACCGTGTTGCGACGGCTGAACGTGGACGTCTATTACCCCGAGGAACAAACCTGCTGCGGTCAGCCGGCTTTCAACACGGGATATTGGGACGAAGCCCGCACCCTGGCCGCGCGCTACTGCGAAATCTTTGCTGGGGCTGATGCTATTGTCAGCCCGTCCGCCTCATGCACAGCGATGGTGCGCAACTTCTATCCCGAACTTCTCGGCAAGGCTACACAGACGACCGCGCACACTTACGAGTTCGCGGAATTCCTCGTGAAACAGCTCGGTGTGACGAACGTCGGCGCGAAGTTCCCCGCGCGCGTCACGTACCATGATGCCTGCCATGCGCTACGCGAGCTCCGCCTCAAGGACGAACCCCGCCAACTGTTGCGCAACGTGAAAGGTGTCGAGTTGATCGAGATGGACCAAGCGGAGACGTGCTGCGGGTTTGGTGGCACCTTTTCCGTGAAGTTCCCGATGATTTCGTACGCCATGGATGAAGTGAAAGTCACCTCGATCCAGAAAACCGGCGCACAATACGTTGTCTCCACCGATTCGAGTTGCCTGATGCAAATCGATGGGTACCTGCGCCGCCAGAATCTGCCGATCAAAACAATCTCTCTCGCGGAAGTGCTGGCCTCGACATGACGGCGGCACTCGATCAATTCAAACACGATGCGGCGGAAAAAACCGCCGACCTCCGCCATCGTGCCGTCATCCAGAAAGCCATTGCCACGTACGACGTGGCGGTCGCGCGTGGTCGACTGCGCTTCGCCGACTGGCAAAACGCCCGCTCCCACGCCGCGGCCATCAAATGGGAGACGATCAATCACCTCAACCGGTACCTGGAGCAGTTTGAGCGTAACGTGCTCGCCAACGGTGGTCATGTGTTCTGGGCGGAGACAGCCGAGGACGCGCGCGCGCATATCCTCCAACTGGCCCGGCAGCATGGCGTAGGGAAAGTTGTCAAATCCAAGTCGATGACGACCGAAGAGATCCATCTCAACGACGCGCTCGAAGCGGCTGGGATTCACACGGTCGAGACCGACCTCGGCGAGTACATTTGCCAGATTCGCGGCGAACCTCCCTACCACATCGTCACGCCCGTCATGCACCTGACCAAGGCCGACATTGCACGCACATTCCAGGAAAAACTGGGTACGCCGCTGACTGATAGCGCCGAGGAACTCACAATGGTCGCCCGCGCTCGGCTACGGCAGGAGTTCCTGACCGCCGATATGGGGATCACGGGCGCGAATTTCGCGGTCGCCGACACCGGAATGGTGGCGATCACCGAGAATGAGGGCAACGCGCGCCTCAGCTTCTCCCTGCCGCGTGTGCATGTGGCAGTCGTTGGTATCGAGAAACTCATTCCCCGTTTCGAAGACCTCGCCCTGTTCTGGCCGTTGCTGTCCGCCAGCGGTACCGGCCAGACCATCACGGCGTACAGCTCGTTGATCGGCGGTCCACGACAGGAGCGCGAAACCGACGGCCCGCGGGAATTCCACGTGATCCTCCTCGACAACGGTCGGACGCGCCTGCTCGCCGACGCCGAGCAACGCGATGCCCTGCACTGTATTCGCTGCGGCGCGTGTCTCAACGTCTGCCCCATTTACAAGAATGTTGGCGGCCATGCATACGGTACGACCTATCAAGGCCCCATCGGCTCCGTCATAACGCCACATTTGCGTGACGCCCAAGAGTGGTCGCACCTGCCCTACGCCAGTTCCCTTTGCGGTGCCTGCACGGATGTTTGCCCGGTACGGATCGATTTGCATCACCACTTGCTCCACAACCGCCGCAATGCCATCCAAAGCAAATTCGATAGCCCAATTCAGCGTTTGCTGTTCCGCATGTGGCTCGCTACAATGCAATCGCCCACGGCCTATGCAATCGCCAGCCGCTTCGTGAACCTTGCGCTGCGATTGGGCCTCGCCCAACCGTTCTTGAAACCATGGACAGCGACCCGTGAGTTTCCCACGCCGTCGAAACAAAGCTTTAAGGACTACTGGAGGCAGCATGGACGTCGCTCGTGACAACATCCTCGATCGTGTCCGTGCCGCCTTGCACGTGGAGGCCCATCGACCGCCTCCGCCAACTAGTGCGCCGATCTTCCCGCCGGTCACAAATCCCGAAGTGCGATTTCGCGAGGAGTTTGCAGCGTTAAAGGGTGAACTCATTGAGAACGGCGAAAGGCTGGCCGGATTCTTGAAAGGTTTTTTGAAAATCGCCACCGACGGAAGCGATCTGGTCGGCAAAGCAATCGGAGGAGCTAACGCAAGCGCGCGTGAGTGCGATTTGGGTGTGACCAGTTGTGATTGCCTGGTGGCTCAGACCGGGTCGATCATTGTCTCCACGCTTTCCGCAGGTGGACGCGCACTTTCGGTGTTACCACCGACGCATCTGGTGATTGCTCGCCACGACCAGATTGTTCCCGATCTCGCAGCCGCAATGGACTTGCTGCGTAAACGCTACAACAAACATTGGCCGAGCGCGCTTTCGGTCATTACCGGACCGAGTCGAACCGCAGACATCGAAAAAATCCTGGTCATGGGCGCGCACGGCCCCAAGCGGTTGGCCCTCTATTTCGTGGATTGAACCGGTTGCGCTTCGGCCGGGTCGGCCAGTGGTGTGGGAAGATCCTGAAAGGCCGGCTCTCCGTTCTGGCGCAGCTTGGCTGGCCGAAATCGCGGCGCGAAGTAGCAGCCAATGACGAGGATCGCGGCGAGCAATTGGGAGCCCAGCGTCTCCGCCGTCGGGAAGACCGCGAACCACATGCCCATCCAGGAGGGAATGACATTCACCAAGGGCTGAACTGGCGTCGTAGTGATCCAGTGGGCAAGTTGCATCTCCTGGGTCTGTTCACCGACCATGACCAGCAACACAAATCCCAACATGATCCCCGTCAACACCAGCATCCTCCGGTAGGGCAAACGATGGTGGGCCACAAACGTGAGCACCGCAACAATGCCCGAGAAAAACAGCCCCAGCAGTGCACCTTCCAGGACGACCCGCCCTCCCAATCGGAGGTAATAGCTTTGCAGAAAGAGCACGATCTCGAATCCCTCGCGGTAAAGTGAAGCGAACCCCAGCAGGCACAACCCGCGCACGAGACGCGTATCGGATATTTCCGCGTTGCCCGCGCTCTCGAGCAGTTCCGTTTTCTTGCGGGTGTGCATGGAGATCCAGCCGCCCCAGTACAGTTTGTGGAAAAACCAATTCATGACCACCAGCAGAACGATGACGGCCAACAAGCCGGTGGCGGCCTGCAAATGGAGGGCGGAAACATTCGCCGTCAGGTCATTGATAATTCCCACCGCGATAAACCATGTCGCAATCGTCGCTACGAAACCGATTCCCGCTCCCCAGGCGACCGGGCGCCGGTGATGTCGGCTGCTCCCGACCATGCCGGCAGTAATCGCCGCCAGCACCATGATACATTCGAGCCCTTCGCGAAATACGAGCACGCCAATGTCGAGCAATGCCACGGTCGGACTGGTGTGGGGAGTCGTCGGATCCGGGCTCCCATGCGCGGTAATGCCCTGCCACACCAGTAAACCGACGACGAGCGATGCGGCGATTGCCAGCATGACCTTAAACGCCAGGCGCATGGCCCTCGGCTTTGCTCCCAAAGCCACAACCGGCTGCGATGATTTGATTGGCTCATGCATAGTAGTTATGGTTCCCATCTCATTTATCTTCCCTTGGCGGAAGCCGGCGCGCTCGCCTCGCGGTCGGAGCCGGCGCCAAATTCAATGCCGAAAACAACCGTCGCCTCCACCGTTGGCGCGGCGCCCGTACAACCAAAGAGTGGGACGATGTCAAGGTGACTGTGGGTGGTTGGACGCCATGAAAGGCTGGGACCAACCAGGAACTCGACTTCCTGGTCACCCCGTTCGCCGTTCACCGTCGTATCTTCGAATTTCATCTCGAGACCGCCAGCCAGCTTGTCGTCAATCAATGAATACGTGAGCCCCTGCGTGATTTTGAATTCAGTGGCACGCTCGCCGCCAACCTGCTGTTCGTAAATCGCGTTCAACGCCCAGTGCCAGCGGTCATGGATCTCCTCCGCCAGCAACAATTTGATCTCATACGCGTCCCCGTCGGCGTGTTCCGAGAACTGATTGTTGAACTCCCACTCCAAATAAATCGTTGGGTTCAGCGGAATAACATCCCAGTCGGCTGGGGCCCAGCGTCCTTCGAGTCCGACCCCGCGATGTTCCACATGACCGTCGTGATCAACCCCCCAGTTCTCATTGAAGTCCGCTTGGAACCGATGCGGCAAGCCAACTTCAATTTCGTCTTGAAAGGCATTGTCAAATTCACCGTCGCGGGTGCGCTCCGGGAACCAGCGTTGGGACAACTCGGCATTCCACGACGGCAGCACGTACACCGACTGACCGCCAATTTGGCCTCCCGACGTCCATTTCGGTTGCTGGTAAGGGCCCATCAGTTGCTCTTCGTGCAGCACCTGCCCCGCCACCTGCACCTCGGGTAGGCGGACCACTTGTCCCGTCTCGTCAGCCGTTGCCACGTTGATTGCTCCGTATATCGCCAACATTGCCATCCACCACGTTCCCAATCCCTTCATTGTCAGCCTCATTCGAGACTGGCACGGGTCCCCTGCTTTCTTTGTGAGACGGCAGCGCCCGCAACTTTGACGTTGCAAAGCGTCCCGTCCGGTTCTATTTTTCCTCCGTGGACACGCTTCACGGCGTGCTTGCGTTGAGGGCTGCGATGCGGCGTGCCAACCTGCTCGCAGCCCTCAAATTTTCTACTCCAATAAAGTCGCGATCTCCTGGACGTGCTCCGTTTCCACGCTGATTTGTTTGCGAATGAAATCCTCGAGCATCGTGTCACCCGTCACTCGCGGCAGGACCTCCTTGTACGCGTCCAGCGCCTGCCGTTCAACTTCCAGCATCTCCGCCAGCGCTTCCTGTAAATTGGTGGGTCCGCCGCGCAACTCCAGGTCGATCTTGAGTTGCGGGACGTGGCCGAGCGCGCGAATCTGTTTGGCGATCGCCTCGGCGTGCTCCAGGGTTTCGCGCGTGCCTTCCTCGAAAAGTTTGTCGGCTGCCAGTCGATCCACGCCGCGCAGACGGTAACGCATTTGGAAGTAGCGGAGGAACGCCTCCAGTTCCTCGGCCATCAAACGATTCAAATCTTCAACGATTTCTGTGCGATCGGTCTTCATAGGCCGGCGTGTTGTAATTCCTCAATCAGGCAGTGGCCGTGGCAGACCTCGCAGGTCTTGCTTTCCGGACACTGGTCGTGAAAATTCTTGAACCGCGCCAGCACCTGTTTGGCGAGCGGATCTTCCGAAACCAGAAACCTCATAAAATGTACGAGCTGCTCCCCGGTGGGCTGGCTGATGAGATGCTCGACCTTGCAACTGTCGATTTCCGCCTGCAGCTCGGGAACATTCAGCACGCTGGACAAAAACGTCTTCACGACCGCCTTCTTCGCCATCACGGCTTGCGCAGCCTTTTGTCCCTTTGTCGAAAGCTTCACCATGTGATGCTCGTCGGTCTCGACCCAGCCGCGCTTCTTTAGCGCCCGCAGGTTGATCGACACACTGCCGCGCGTAATGCTGAGTTCGCGGGCAATATCCGACACGCGCGCCCAACCGCCATACTCCAAACCAACTTCATAAATAGCCAGAAGATGATGAGCCGCGCTGTGCGTTAGCTCGTTCGCTTCGAATTCCTTCCAAGTTTCCATCTGTGATAGTGATATAAGACACTTGTTTGGCATGTCAAACACAAAAAAGAGTTTTTTTGTCCGCTTTCGATAAGCCCCTGTTTTTGGACGATAAACAGGCTTCCCCAACGTCCGAAGTCTACCTATAATATCCGGCAACCAAGGAGGTTGTGCGGTGGAGCAACTGGTCGATGCTTTTCTCGATCATCTGTCTGTCGAGCGCGGATTGGCTGCCAATACACGCCTCGCCTACCGGACCGATCTCGCGCGGTTTACCAGCTTCCTCCAACAACGCGGCGTCCGGCAGTTCAATGCCGCCGAGCGTCAGCACATCACCGACTATCTTCTGGATCGTCGTAAGAACGGCCTGGGTCCGCGCAGCCTCGCGCGCCACCTTGCCGCGATTCGCATGTTCTGCCGGTTCCTATCTCGGGAGAAACTGTTGGCCACAGACGTCACCCAAACCATTGACTCACCGAAACTCTGGCGAACACTTCCCCACACGCTCGACTATGAAGAGGTTGGGCGACTGCTCGCGGCGCCCAACACGCGCACAAAGCTTGGCTTGCGCGACAAGGCGCTGCTGGAGTTTATGTACGCCACGGGCCTGCGCGTCAGCGAAGTCGCGAACATCAAACTGAGCGACATCAATTTCGAGGCGGGCTTCCTCCGCTCGGTCGGCAAGGGCCAGAAGGAACGGATCGTGCCCATCGGTAAACAGGCCATCGAATGGGTGCAACGCTACCTCCGCGAGGCTCGCAGTTCATTTGCGAAAGCCGCGCACCTCGGCGAAGTCTTCCTCTCGACGCGAGGCCAGCCGCTCAGTCGCAAGACAATTTGGGTGCTCATCAAAAAATACACCCGGGCGGCCGGTATCGGGAAAACCATCACACCCCACACCTTGCGCCACAGTTTCGCTACCCACCTACTCGACAACGGCGCGGACCTGCGCGTCATCCAGGAAATGCTCGGCCATGCGGACATCTCGACCACCCAGATCTATACGCACGTCGATCAACGCCGCCTCAAAGAAACCCATTACCGCTTCCACCCGCGGTCGGGACGGCGGTAACCCCCGCGAGATTCAACTCGATTTTTTGAAGGCCTTTCGGTAGACTCGTCAGCATCGCAGTTGGATTTTGGGCCCTGACGTGTTTCAGAGCGGCAACATCCCCCTGCAGGCGAAGGCGACGCAACGACCATGCAATTTCAAAAGCTGCAGCGAACCATCGACTACGAATTCAAAAACCACGATCTCCTCGTTGAGGCCCTCACCCATCCATCGATCGCCCACGAGCGCGGCACGGAAAGCAACCATCACAATCAACGCCTGGAGTTTCTCGGTGACGCGGTGCTGCAGCTGGTGCTGACCGATCGCATTTACAAGCTTTACCCCGAGCACCCCGAGGGCAAGCTCACGCAGATTCGCGCCCACCTCGCCAATCGTCACACCCTCTTCCACCGGGCGCAAGCCATCGAGTTGGGCAAACACCTGATGCTGGGCAAGGGTGAGGAAGGCAGCGGCGGCCGCGAACGGCTCTCCAATCTCGCCGATGCCTACGAAGCGTTGCTCGGCGCCGTTTACCTCGATGGCGGCGTCCGCGCTGCCCGCAAATTCATCCTCACGCAATTCGCCGAGGAGTTTTCAACCATCAAGCAGACCACGCCCCGCCAAAACCCCAAAGGCCGGTTACAGGAACTGCTCCAGGCCCACTCCGCCAGCGGCCCCATCTACCGGGTCATCCACGAATCGGGACCCGATCACAGCAAGTACTTCGAGGCGATTGTCGAGTGGGAAGGACGCGAGCTCGGGCGCGGCCACGGAGCCAGCAAGAAACAGGCGGAAACCATCGCCGCCGAAACGGCCCTGGCGGCGCTGCCGGCCGTTCTTCCTCAGCCCGATCCCGCCGCGAAACCAAGCTAGGGTTGCGACGTGGTAGCTGGCTGCCCAGTGGCGCCGGTGGGAGAATACTTGAGACCGTGCTTGGTGAAAATCGCCGTCAATTCGGGCTTGCCCACGCTGTACTTCGCCAGTTCGCTCAGGACATACATCATGGGTTTCTGCGTGGCCTGCAACTGCGCGATTTGATGTTCGCGATTGTTGGTCACCGCCGTGAGATCGCGGTTCTGCTTGAGCACGAAAGCGCTCAACGTCAGGCTTACAAAAATCAACGCCGCCCCGAGTCCACACACCAGCGTTCGCAACTGCCTGACCGCCGCGCTCACATCCATCGGCGGTTCCGCCTGTATTTCACTCTGGATTTCTTCCGGTGCGCTCATGGCAAAGGTCTCAATGCCGATTCTGCTGCGTTGTCCCCGCGCTGTTTAACCCGTTCGGCGTTTGCGCCTGCCTGAAAATCTCGGCGATGTGCGGATCACTGTTGGCCCGCGCGGCGAAATCCTGCAGCACGCTCTGCCCGATTTGTTCCCCCGTCGCGACCTGTTGGAGTTGCACCTCCGCCTTGATGGCATCCCGATAAATTTCGCGGTAACGCAATACGACCCAGATGTTGAGGAGCAGGCAAAGCCCCAGCGCTATGGGACCGTACCGAACGACATCCTGAAAAGTCTTCTCGTTCATGTGCATATTTCCGCCGTCCAGCGATCGAGCATATCGAACAGTTCCGTCACGTTGAACGGTTTCTCCATGAACGCCGCCGCCCCGTGTCGCATCATCTCATCGCGCGTCACCCCCAGCGACCGATATTCTCCCGACATCAACAGCACCCGCTTGGCATCCCCCGCAGCCAGGATCGCCTTCATCGCCTCCACCCCGTTCATCCGCGGCATCGAAATATCCATCACCACCACGTCCGGACGCAACTCCTTGGCCTGCGTCACGGCGTCCATTCCGTCCTTGGCGGTGCCGACGATTTCGTGCCCCGCGTATTGTATTGTGTCGGCCACAACCTCGCGCACCGCCGGCTGATCATCGACCACCAGCACGCGCAACTTCTTGCCAGTGGACTTCGACGCCGCTTCTTCTGAGGCTGCAGAACTCATTCCCAAGTCGCGCAATCTACTGGTTCGCCGGCCGCATTGCAAGCACACGCTGCGCAATTGTCAGAGTTTTCTGCGCAATCGTCAGCGTTTTTTCATAGCATACTTGCCAACCGCCGCCGCCTTGCTCTATGCTACCCCGCGTTCTTCGTTCACCCCGCGGGAGAGCAACATGAAGATACTGATTGCCGACAAGTTTTCCGAAAAACATCTCGACCAACTCAAGAAACTCGGCTGCGACGTCACCTACAACGCCGCCGTCAAAGCCGAAGAACTTCCCAAACTCATCGCGCCCTGCCAGGTCCTCGTCGTCCGCAGTAAAAAAGTCTCCGCCGACACCATCAAGGCCGGCGACCAACTCGCCGTCATCGTCCGCGCCGGCGCGGGCGTGAACACCATTGACGTCAAGGCCGCCAGCGCCCGCGGCGTGTACGTGACCAATTGTCCCGGAAAAAATTCCGTCGCGGTCGCCGAGCTGGTCTTCGCGTTGATTCTCGGCCTCGACCGCCGCCTTGCCGACAACGTCGCTGCGCTCCGCAAGCATCAATGGAACAAAAAAGAATTCAGCAAAGCCGACGGCGTCTTCGGCAAGACCCTCGGCATCGTCGGCGTCGGCCAGATCGGCCAGGAAGTCATCCGGCGCGCCCACGCCTTCGGTCTCCACGTCATCGCCTGGTCGCGCTCCCTCAACCTGCAAAAGGCCCGCGACCTCGAAGTCGAGTACTGCCCCGACCTCGATACGCTCTTCCGCCGCTCTGACATCATCAGTCTGCATGTCGCACTAAAACCCGACACCAAAAAACTCGTCACCGCCGCGCGCCTCGCGCTGATGAAACCCAACGCCATCCTCATCAACACCGCCCGCGGCGAAGTCGTCGATCAACCCGCCCTCGCCGCTGCGCTCGCCGCGAAAAAAATCCGCGCTGGCCTCGACGTCTTCGACCCCGAACCCGCCGAAGCGTCGGGTGAATTCGCCGATCCCATTCTCGAAGAAAAAAATCTCTACGGCACGCACCACATCGGCGCGTCCACGGAACAGGCCCAGGAAGCCATCGCCGAGGAGGCCATCCGCATCATCGAGACCTACGTCAAAACCGGCGCTGTCCCGAACTGCGTCAACCTCGCGACCCGCACTCCCGCCAAGTGGCAGCTCATCGTCCGCCATTACGACCGCGTCGGCGTGCTCGCTCATGTCATGGACCAGATCCGCCGCGCCAACACCAACATCGAAGAAGTCCAAAACATCATCTTCGAAGGCGCCGCCGCCGCCTGCTGCCGCATCCAACTCAACACCGAACCCGGCAAAGAACTCCAGGCCGCCATCAAAACCAACCCCGACATCATCGGCGTCGAATCCCTCAAACTCTCCGAGTAGTTGGTAGGGTCGCGCTGCCGCGCGACTTTCCCCCGGTCTGCCGTCATCATTCGTTCCCCTCCTCGGAGGGGACAAGGGCTGGGCAAAGCCCGTGAATTCAAAAAACGAACCCATTTGTCATTTTTCCGGAATGTTTTCATCCCTATTCACCACAACCACTTATCCCCTGTTTTTCGCACATTACATTTGGGTTCGTTTCGCAGAAAGCATGCTTTTGAGGTCCTCCTAGTCCGCCATAGCCTCGGTGACGGCGGATGCCCCGAAGCCGCTTCCAGGGGCTGAGTCGCGCCATAGCTCAAGGAGCGACGGCGGATTCCCCATTGAGTGTTGCCCTTCTTTCTTCATTTAGCCTTCTGCCTTCTTACTTCTACCTTGCCCGCCTCTCTCTGTCCAGCACAATTATCGATTTATGATATATAAAGCCGCCCACTACGAGCACAACGGCATTCATTCCTCGCCGCAGATGCCGCTCTCCCCTCAGACGCGTCCTCATCCCCCATCGGCAAATCTCCTACTAAAAAGCCATCTTCCCGCCGATTGTAGCGGGACAGATCATTGGCAATAATGAGAGCGTGAGGTTTGATCGATCTCACGCGCCGGGCAAGGTCCCATTGCCATGGCGACGGGAATTGGGACAAGTAGGGGGTTTGGGATATGTCCAAGCAAGCTAAGAAAAGATCACTGCGGATCGGTCTGGCAGTGCTGCTCACCAGCGCCGCCCTCATCGCCATCTCGAATGCGGGACCGATGAATGCCTTCTGCGCTAGAATCATTTTCGCTGAAGACGGTTATTGATTCGCCGTCCGTTGGCGAATTGATTCGCAGTCCGACGACGAGCGGAACGGGCGGACGCCCGTTTACCGTCGTTGGTAGGGCGCGGTGACTTACCGCGCCGCGCTGTCCTCTTCTTGTAGCCACGGCATGCGCTTGGCCGACGCTTTGTCCGCCATAGCGCCTCGCGACCGCGGAAGCCTTGGCGAAGACGGACGCCACTCGCACTTTCCCCGATTCCGGGCTATATTGTGCTTAATGACAGCCACCGTCCTCCAAAAGCGCGACCGCACCTTTACCGTCTCGATTCTCGCCACCGTGGCGCAGCAGTTCCGCTCCGAACTCCGCGGTGAAGGAATCAAAGCCGACGAAACCCCTTCCGTTCAGGAAGGGAAAGATTTTATCGCGTTTTCCTTCCCTGGCCGCCATAGCCTTGGCGCCGGCGGGGGTCCCTTGGTCGCCATCGAAGAAATTGAAATACTCCTCGAAACCGTCGGCTACGGCTTTACCACCAATCAGATCGCCTGAGCCGGGATTACCGGCACGGCCCCCCGTGTTCCTCCTTGTAGCCACGGTGCTCTGTCGCCGTGCTCTTTCCGAATTGTAGGACAACCGGCCCGGTTGCCGTCCTTCCCCCCGGTCTGTCACCCTGAGCGAAGTCGAAGGGTCTCTGTCGTTTCCGTCGCCTCTGCGTCAAGATTATCGACACCCTGTACTTCCGTTGACTGTGACGGATCTGCCACCCATGGCGCGAAACCCGACAGCGACACGTCCACTCGCGGTTCGTCTTCCGCGACTTCAGCTTGTTCGCCGTAGCTTTAGCGAAGGCGGATGCCTTGGTGGTGAAATCCCCGCCTGGCGCGCGCATTCGCGGTTGGTCTAGGCCGACGCAAGTGCGCGTCGGACCGGCTCAATCACATTTCCACGGGTAATGAAACTCGAAGCGCCAGCCTTCATCGCCAGTTTTGCCAATTCTTCTTCGTCGTGAAGTACGGACGCAACTATGGCGAGCCGGGGATACGTGGCCTTGAGGGTCTGAATCAACTCCAGGCCGATGCTTCCATCGAGCGAAATATTTACAACCGCCGCATCAGGGTTCAAGGCAGAAACTGCGCTCATAGCATCGGCTGCGCTATCCGACTGTCCGCAGACGACGAGATCAGGCGTGTCATTGATAATACTCGCGAGTCCTTCCCGCACGACGGAGTGACCGTCCATGAGAAGAACAGTTCTCTTGAAGGCACCGGTTTTCTTTCGATGTTTTGAAACTCTGTTCTGCATGTTCTGTACTCCTCTTGCATATACGTATGTACAATACTCCATCCACCAGAATAATCATGCGGTATTCCGAGCAAAAACAGTCAGGAGCTGCGCAGGCGAAAGATCGCGACTGAACTCAAGGACAGAAGCAGGTCACCCAGCCCGCCTCCGCGTCCATTCGCGTGCATTCGCGGTTAGTCTTCTCCGACTTCGTGCTGAAAAAGGACTTGCCCGTATTCTCAAAAAGGAGCATACGCTGTCGGTAAGTCAGTGGGGCGGACCAGCCCAAGAGAGAAATGTCGGATGAAAACCTGGCAGCGAATTCTGATCGTTGTTTTCTTGCTCGCCGTCGGCATCACGATAGGACTTTCTACGCTTAAGAATCCCGCCCGCGAGAAAGCGCTCGACGCCCGCTCGGTATCGAATCTCAAAATGATTGGTATCGCCTTGCAAATGTACGGCGACGACTGGAACGACACATTTCCCAACCTCTCCAACCCAGACAGCATGAGAGCCGCCATCACCAATAATCTTCCCAAGAGCACGAACCCATTCTTCGATCCCAGAACCGGCCAGCCCTACCAGCCGAATTCCTCGCTCACTTATCAGAAGCGAAAAGACCCGAACGCGTCCGTCTCCATGGTGACCGTCTACGAACCCGACCCGACCGCCGACGGCAGCCGCCGGGTCCTCTTCGCCGATGCCCATGTCGAGCGGGTAAGCGAATCGCGCTGGCAGGAATTAAAAAAGACTTCCAACATCCCCTAAGCCAATCCGATCTCCGCGACGTAGAAAAAGTTCGACTTGGCATCGCCGACCTGCTATTTCCCAAAAGCATGATCGAGGGCGCGGTGAGCGTGAGGCATCTGCCCGACCCAGAGATATGTCGTACACGGTATCTGGGTGGAACACTCCCGTTTTCCGATTGCCTGGTGGAAAACCCCGAAGGTTGCGAGTACGCCCGGCGCTTCCGCTATTGTGTCTCTTGCACCCACCCCGACCGCCGCAAGTTCGAGGCTCCCCGCAAACCGATTCAAAAAATCCTGCAAACCATCCTCCGCCTCGGTCGCACGAGAACTCCCCGAAAACCGAATTGAGCATTCCCGGCGTGGACGAGCATCTACCGGACACCGCGTCAGGACGCGCGATCTAAAGTACTTTGCGCTTCTTCAGTTCTTCGTCCAACGCTCTAAGATCCGCGGAAATATTAATTGCCGTTCCCGCCGTTTCAATCGCGGCCTTCACGTCTTTCAAGCCATTCCCCGTAATCACCGCGCAAACGCTCTCGTTTTTCTTGATGATCCCGTCCGCAATCGCCCGCTTGACGCCGGCCACACTCGCCGCGCCGCTCGGTTCCCCGAACACCGCGCTCAGCCGCGCCGTCTTGTTCATTGCTTCCATGATCTCGGCATCGGACACCGCCACGATCTCGCCCCGCGACTCCCGCAACGCATGCACCGCTTTGCGCCAGTTGCGCGGCGTGCCGCAGTTGATGCTGTCCGCCCGCGTGACGCCATCCACGTTCACCACGTCCTTGTTCGCATGGAACGCGTCCGCCACCGGCTTGCAGCCCGATGCCTGGACGCCCAGCATGCGGGGCACTTTTTTGATGAAGCCGAGATGAAACATCTCGCGAATCCCCTTCCACACGCCCGCAATCGTGCAGCCGTCTCCCACGCTGAGACACACCCAATCGGGCATCATGTCGTTGAACTGCTCCGCGATCTCCAGCCCGCACGTCTTCTTGCCCTCGACGAGATACGAATTGATCGCGCAATTGCGGTTATACCAACCGTACTTCGCACAGGCGTCCATGCAAAAATCATACGCTTGATCATAAGTGCCCTTCACCTTGATCACCGTCGCGCCGAATACGAGCAACTGCGCGATCTTCGGCTCCGGTGCTTTCTCCGGCACAAAAATAACCGCGGGCAATCCCACCGCCGCCGCGAAACACGCCAGCGATGAAGCCGCGTTGCCCGTCGATGCCGCCGCGATGGTCTTGGCGTGGTATTCCGTCGCCTTCATCACGCCCACCGAGCTGGCGCGGTCCTTGAACGACGCGCTCGGGTTGCGTCCATCATCCTTGATCGAAAAATCGCGCACGCCCACCCATTCCCCCAACCGATCGGCGTGATACACCGGCGTGTAACCGATATGCAGCGGCGGCAGCGGTAGCGAGAAATCGACGGGGATCAATTCCTCATAACGCCAGTGCGTCCACGGACGTTGCGCCAGCGCGTGCCGTGTCAATGTCTTGGCGACCTTCTCGTAGTCATACTCGACATCGAGAATGCCCGTGACGCCGCACTTGTCGCAGGTGTAACGGTTGTCCGCTGGATAGATCGTCCCGCAAATCACGCAGCGCAAATGTAAAATGTGTTGAATCGCCATGGCGGGAACACTACGCGCAGTCCTGGAAAAACTCAACGCCGTCGGTCCGCCTCCCCAGATGGAGACGGACCAGGCACCCGTGGTTTCGTGACCTGCTTATTCGCCGTAAACGACTGTCGTGTACTTGGCATAGACGCCGAGCACCGACATGATCTTGCAGTCTACGTGGTGAATCTTGGTGATTCCACCAGCCGCCATCGCCGCCGAAATACTGGAGTCTCCAGTGGCGAAGCAAATGATCGCGGTGGACGTAGCGGTCCCGGATTTCTCGGACCCACTCGCGCTTCCCACAGCGACGCCAGCACTCGTCGAGGTGTAAACCATTCCCATGGATCCCCCGGCGACCGGCGAAATCCCCGCACATCCCGACATGAATACGACAACTGCACACGCCGTTGCTACAGACACAATGAGTTTCTTCATACTCTTCTCCTTTGGGTTGGGTTTGCCACGGGTGCCATCCCGTCGAGCCGCTTATAGAGCGAACCTCCCTGCGCTGTCTAGCCGAATCCAACAAATCACTTCAACGAATTCCTTTGCGTTGTCAGTCGCCTCGCGCTTAAAAATAGTGGCGGCTCATGAAACTCCTCATCAAAAATGGCCACGTCATCCGCTGGAGCACGCAACAACGCGTCGAACAACTCGAGAACCATCACGTCCTCATCGAGGACAATCACGTTCTCAATGTCACGCCCACCCTGCCCGCCGATTTTCAACCGGACGAGACCATCGACGCAACAAACTGCGCAGTCATCCCCGGCTTGATCAACACGCACCATCACCTCTATCAATCGCTCACGCGCTGCTTGAAGCCCGTGCAGAACGCCAAGCTCTTCGATTGGTTGCTCGGCCTCTACGAAGTCTGGGGCCGCATCGACTACGAAGCGGTCAAACTCGGCTCGCAAATCTCGATGGCGGAAATGCTGCTCTCGGGTTGCACAACAACCAATGACATGTTCTACGTCTACCCGCGCGAATCCGATGTGAAAGCCGAGGCCGTCATCGAAGGCGCAGCGGAACTCGGCATGCGCCTTCACGCCGGCCGCGGTTCGATGTCGCTGGGAAAAAGCCAGGGTGGCCTGCCGCCCGATAGCGTCGTGCAGGATGAAACCGCCATCGTGAAGGACTGCGAACGCGTCATCGCCAAATTCCACGACGCGAAACCGTACGCAATGACCCGCATCGATTTGATGCCCTGTTCCCCCTTCTCCATCACGTTCGACCTATTGAAGGAAACGCGCGCGCTCGCTAAATCGCATCGCGTCCTCTGTCACACGCACGTCGCCGAGACAGAGGACGAAAACAAATTTTGCCTCGAGAAATTCGGCAAACGCCCCGCCGATTACATGGCCGCCGCGGATTGGGTCGGCCCCGATATTTCATGGGCGCACTGCGTGTGCCTCAACTCCGAAGAAATCAAACTGCTCGCCGCCACGAAAACCGCCGTCGCGCATTGCCCGTCGTCGAACATGATCCTCGGCTCCGGCATCCCACCCGTCTGCGAAATGTTGAAAGCCAACGCCACGGTTGGCCTCGGTGTGGATGGTTCTTCGAGCAACAACGGCGCGCACGTTCTTGCGGAAGCCCGGCAAGCCTTGTTGCTCCAACGCGTGAAGAATGGCGCGGACAGCTTCACCGCCGAAGACGCCCTGCGCATCGCCACGCTCGGCGGCGCGCGCTTGCTCAATCGCGAACGCGAACTCGGCAACATCGCCCCCGGCTCCGCCGCCGACATCGCGATCTACGACCTCAACACCATCGAGTTCGCCGGCGCCGCCGCCCAAGACCCTCTCGGCGCCCTCATCCTCTGCCACTCCCCCCGCGCCAAATTTGTTCTCGTCAACGGCAAGTTAGTAGTCAAGTACGGCCAATTGGCCACTATCTATCTGCAATCCCTCGTCACCAGGATGAATGAGTTGGTGAAACTTCGGTTTAGGTAGTCCGAGCGTTATCGCTTCCTCGGTGCGCGCAGCAACAATACGGGGATGTCCACTTCATGCCGCACTTTGCGTGAGGCGCTACCGTAGATGAGGTCGGAGATGAAACGGTGGCCATGCGTGGTCATGGCAATGAGGTCGCACTTGTTTTTGCGCGCGGCTTCCACGATCTCCGTACCGGGATCGCCGTAGCCGAGCATCGTCTCGACCTCTAGGCCTTTGGCGCGAAGTTCGCCGGCGAGTTCTTTCAGGTATTTCTGGTCGGCGCGGACTTCCGCCGAATCGGCCTCCGCTCCATAATGCCGCGCCGCCCAGCCATCGGCCACATGGAAGAGCAACAATGTCGCGCCATGAAATCGCGCCAGTTCCACGACGTGTTCGAGGATAAACTTGTCGTACTCGGTCGCCTCGACCGGCACGAGGATCTTGTGATAGAGGCCCTTCTTCATGCGCCCTTCAGCCACTCGGAGACTGTCTCCGTCAGCAACCACAGGTTCAAGCCAATAATCACCGCCGCCACGGCCCACGCGAGCACCTTCACCAGCGGCGGATTCACAAATTCACCCATCCGCTTCCGACTGCACGTGAATTGCACCAACGGCACGACGGCGAACGGCAATTGAATGCTCAAAATCACCTGGCTCAGGATCAGCAATTTGTAACTCCCCTTGTCGCCTTGGATGGCAATCACGATGATCGCGGGAATGATGGCCACCGCGCGCGTAATCAACCGCCGCAACCACGGCCGCAGCCGAATATGCAGAAAACCTTCCATCACGATCTGCCCCGCCAGCGTCCCTGTCAGCGTCGAGCTTTGCCCCGAACAAATCAGCGCGACCGCAAACAAGCTGCTGGCGAGCGCATGACCCACCAGCGGACTCAGCGTTTGATACGCCTCCTTCAATTCCGTGACGACCGCGCCCTGCCGGTAGAAAACCGCCGCTGCCATCACGAGAATCGCCGCGTTGACCAAAAACGCCAGGTTCAGCGCCACCACCGAGTCGATGAGGTTGAACTTGTTCGCTGTACGGATCCCCTGCGGTGTGCGTTCGATGCGCCGCGTTTGCACGAGCGCCGAGTGCAGGTAGAGATTGTGCGGCATCACCGTCGCCCCGATGATGCCCATTGCGACATACAGGTCTGTGGGCGCACCGGGTTGATTGCTCTGGCCTGTCAACCGCGGGGTAATCAAGCCGTGGAACAACGGCAGCCATTCTGGCCGCGCGAAGAAGATCTCAACAACATAACAAAACCCTATGGAAGCGATCAGGGTCACAATGATGATCTCGACCACTCGCATCCCGCGGTTCTGCAGGAACAAAATAATGAAGCAATCCAGCGCCATCAGGCACACCGCCCAAAGCAGCGGCATTCCCGTCAGCAGATTCACCCCGATCGCGCCGCCAAGCACTTCCGCCAGGTCGCACGCCGCAATCGCGACCTCGCACAATCCCCACAACGTGTAGGCCACCGGTTTCGGATAGTAATCGCGGCACGCCTGCGCCAAATCGCGGCGCGTCACAATACCCAACCGCGCGGAGAGCGTCTGCAGCAGCACCGCCATCAGGTTCGACAGCAGCAGCACCCAGAGCAATCGATACCCGAACCGCGCCCCACCCTCGATGTCCGTCGCCCAATTGCCGGGATCCATGTAACCGACGCTGACAAGGTACGCCGGCCCCGAAAACGCCACCATCTTCCGCCAGAACGTCCAGTGCTCCGGCACATGGATCGACTCGTGAACCTCCGGCAACGAGGGCATGCCCGGCCGCTCGTGCGCTGTTCCGGCCGCCGTCTGAGCCACTGCGTTGTCGGATATGTTAGTCATGCCTAACTTTATTAGGGTTGACTATATCGCATTCCCGCCGCTTGTCAATCGGTATTCTCGTGGTCACGAACCCGGAGGCGTTTCGCACCTTGCCACCACGCCGCCAGCCTGCTACTCTACCAACCAAGGAGATTCCACATGGCACCATTATCTGGCCTGGCTGGTTTGGTCGTTCTGATCCTGGACATCATCGCAATCGTCGATTGCCTTAAAAGCAACGCGGATGTCGTCAAAAAGCTGCTGTGGATTCTCGTGATCCTCCTGCTCCCCCTCCTCGGCATGCTCCTGTATTTCCTGCTCGCCCGCGGGAAATAAGCAGTGCCGGTCGCCATCATCCTGCATTTACTGTTCACTGACGGGAAGGTCGCCTGTTGATTTCTGTGGCGGTTTCCGATTAATTCCCTGAAACTTTGCATCGTGAGTGAGCCCATTCCATCATCGGAACGTACCGAACCGACGATTGCGACCGTGCCCGCGGACACGGTGCCGCTGTCGTGGCGGGTCGTCACGGGCGGAATCAGTTGGCGCAAAACTTTCGCCGCCTTTCGCCACCGCAACTACCGCCTCTTCTTTGGCGGACAACTGGTCTCCGTCATCGGCACCTGGATGCAACAAGTCGCTGTGGGCTGGCTGGTGTACGATCTCAGCAACTCGGCCTTCACCCTCGGCGCCGTGCGCTTTGCCTCCGCCATTCCCGTCACCCTTCTGACGCTGGTGGGCGGCGCCATGGCCGACCGCATCGAGAAACGCCGCATCGTGATGGCCACCGAAAGCACCGCGATGGTGCTCGCGTTTATCCTCGCGGCCCTGGTGTACTTTGGCGTCATCAAAATCTGGCAGATCGCTCTCTTGAGTTTGCTGGAAGGAATTACCGACGCCTTCGACATCCCCACTCGCCAGAGTTTCGTCGTCGAAATGGTCGGCAAGGACGACCTGATGAACGCCATCGCATTGAACTCGTCACTATTCAACGGCGCGCGCGTTTTCGGTCCGGCCATCGCGGGCATCTTGATTGGCGTGATCGGCATGACGGGTTGCTTCCTCCTGAACGGAGTGTCGTATCTCGCCGTCGTGGCCGCCTATCTGGCCATGCGTACGACGGTGAGCCGGCCACCCGTCAAACATCAACCGATCTGGCACGAAACAGTGGAAGCCTTCCGGTACGTGCGCAGTCACCGCGTTCTGCGCGCCGTGATCTCGCTCGTGACGGTCGTGAGTCTGTTTGGCTGGCCGTACAGCGTGCTGCTGCCGGTCTTCGCGCGCGACGTGCTCCATGTCGGTGTGAGTGGGTACGGCTATCTCATGGCCGCCAACGGCGCGGGCGCGCTCGTCGGGGCTCTTACGCTCGCGTCGCTCGGGGATTCACCACACAAACGGAAGCTGTTCTACGGCGGACTGTTTGGCTTCTGCATCATGCTCTGCGTCTTCGCGCTGTCACGAGTTTACTGGCTCTCGGCTGCGGCGCTGACGGGCTCGGGGTTCTTCATGATCATCTTCTTCGCAACCGCCAACACCGCAGTCCAGACGAGTGTGCCCGACGAACTCCGCGGACGCGTCATGGGCATCTATTCACTCGCCTTCATCGGCCTAACGCCATTCGGCAGCCTCATCGCGGGTTCACTCGCCCACGTAACCAGCGCCTCGTTCACGGTCACGATGGGCAGCGTGATCTGCCTGATCGCCGGCCTCATCGTCATGCGAATCATGACACCGCAGCAAACCGGCCACTGACGGACCACGAAGAGGATCGCTATCGTCCTTCCCAAAGAGACTGGGTAAGAAACTGTTGGGCCTGCGTGAACGTAACCGAGCGCACGCTGCCATCAAAGAACGCGATATTCATTGTATTAGTGTTGTTGTGGCGAAAGTCCAAGGCAGTACAGGAGGCCGGGCTCCCGGAGTTCAGGTCGACCTTGGCGGAAAATGGGGCTGCACCGTTCCAAGGAATGTTGGACCGGCAATTCGGGCTGGTGGTAGTGGGGTCTTTCTTGCAATCGAAAACCAGCGGCGTCTGCGCGGCGGGGGTTAGGACTTCGTCTTGCCTCCGCGGTCTGCTGGAGGTCAGACCACTACCAACCGTCGCGTGCCCCAGCATGGCCGCAGTGCACGAATAGGTTAAACCGAGATCCTGGTTTTGGAATCCAGGATAGTTGGCGCTCGGACAATCAAAGACACGGTGAGGCGACGACGTAGGAGTTGATCCTCGGAGCGGCAAATAAGGCCCTAAGAGTTTGTCCCATGGACCAGCCGGCGCGGCGGCTCCATAGCTTGCCGGCGGCATGTATCCGCCGTTATCATCCGTGTAAAGACGGACGGCCAGTGAGATCTCGCGCAGATTACTCATGCACGCCGCCGCCTGAACTTTTTCTTTGGCGTCATCCAAGGAGGCGAGCAGCAAGACGCCAGCCACAGCGCCGGCAGCAATCAGCACGAGCAGCTGAGACAGTGTAAATGCTTCGCGGCGTTTCATTCCGGCACCTCCAATCGAATCCGGTAGAATTTCTGTGGCAGCAAAGCAGCCCCGAGGTCTATCATGCTGGTGGTACCGCCGAGAGCCACGATACTCGGGAATGGAATCCAGCTTCCTGATGCCATGTTGGTCCGGTACTCGGGAATGTACGTCGCCCCAGCGCTGGTGGTGAACCGAATCTCCACGTCATCGCCGACAGTCCGTATCGATACGATCTGCGGGATGCTGTCCACGCTTAAAACAAGACCATTATTGATAAACGCGGCGTGAAAATTCGTATTGCCGGAGAGGACGTTGATCAGCCCATTGTTGACCACCGCTCCGTAGGATTCGAGAGTGCTTCCATTAACTGCTTTCATGACCCCATTGTTGGTGACTGACCCGGTAAATGTGAGGGTGCCGCCACAATCGGCAAGTACAGTACCTCCCGCGTCTACCACCACGTTGCCATTGATCGTTCCGCAACCGATAAGAAAGGCGTTGGTGCGGATCCGAAGGTCGTTGGCAAACGAATGAACCCCGCCAAGCAGGTGGTACGTGGCACTACCAAAGCCATCACCGACAATGAAGGTTTGGGTGTTGCTCACCGTTGTAGATTTGGTGTTAACGGTGCCGGAGCCGAAGTTCAAGATGCTGTTGGTACCATTGGTCGCAAGCAGTTGATCCACGATCAGCGTGCCGCCTCCTTGAGTAAAGACGCCACTTCCTATCTGTCCAACAACAAGCCGACATGTCCCTGATTGATTGGTGACATTGAGTTCGCCGCCGGTAACTTGAATCACACCGGTTGCATTGGAGTAGGCACCGGCCACAAGATTGGAAGCGACAGACGTGATTCCTCCAGAAATCGTCAACGTGCCTTGTGAGCCGTTGTTGTGGCCAACAACGATTGTTCGTGCGCGAAATGCGCCGTTGGAGACCGTCATCTGACCAATACCATAGTCACCGACAATTGCATTATGATTGGTCACCTGCAACTGCCCACCCGTTATGGAAACAATTCCAGTCGCGCCCTGGCCAACGCCTACGCTGAGTGCCCGTGAAAAAGTAGCGGTGCCGCCTGCAATCAGCAACGCACCCTGAGATCCCTGTCCACCCGCCACGATGACGTACGACGCGACGAGCTGGCCATTGGAAAGAATCAGTTGTCCGGCCCCGTTGTTACCGATGGTCATCAGGTAGTCATTCGTGCCGATGATTAGCTGGCCGTCACTTATCCACACCGACCCGGTCGAGCCACCTTCGTCCCCAAGAGAGAGGAGTTCCGACGCGTCGTACTTTCCGCCCGCGATCGTCAAGTCGCCTGCCGAACCCGATGTCAATCCGAGGAAGACTCCATTGGCAAGAATGTCGTTTGTGCCGCCGAGGATGTCGGCGATCTTAAGAGTTCCGTTCGACAATACGACCTGACCCGAACCATAAAACCCAATGGCCGTGTAACCATTGGTCAACAAAGTCTGCCCATCAACCAGGTTAACCGAGCCAGAAGAATTTGTTGAAAAGCCGACATAGAGATCGCCTGAAATACCGTTTGTGCTAGAGAGTGAAGCGCAGCCGTCCAGGGAAAATGCTCCACCTGCAACCCCGTCCACAAGTAGCGACGAATTGGTCATCAGGAGTGCACCGCCCGCGGTAATACCGAGACTGTCAAGAATATGGAGTGGCCTATTGGTACCGGAGGCCGACAGTGCCAGGGTGTTCGTTGCCCCACTGGGTGCAGATAGGATCAGGTTGGTCACCGTCATCGTGTTGGAGAAACTGCCGGAGGTCACCGAGTTAATCTGCACCGTCTTGGTATTGTCGTTCGTGATCAGGATGGAATGCGTGCTGGCCGGCGCTTGCGCCAAGGACCAATTACCAGAATCTTCCCACGCTCCACTACCGGCATTAACCCAACTGTTGGTTTGTGCTTGCGCGCGCACTGGAAACGCGACAGCGCTTAGAGCCACAGTCGTCACAGTAACCAGTAGACGAACAATTGAGACCGGCCGCCTCATCGATTTAACCCCGTTATCTTGCCGAACTTCAAACCGGCTCATTACTGGCTAACCGAGTGGCATGAGCTTATCTTGATAGCTACCTTATATGCCCGTCAACATCTGGGCTGCAAGCCTATTCGGTGACGACCTTGCAGCCTTGTTTAACACACGCTTCGTCAGACAGATACCTCGCTATTTCGCCGGTTCCGGCGGTTTGTTCATCCCGGCCATTTTCTGCGAGAGGCCTGCGTTGAATTTTTCATACTGCGCGCTGTCCACCGTGAACTCCCCGCGCATATAGTTGGAGCCCTTCCAATTCCAGTTCTGCTCCGCGTCGTTATACACCAGTCTCGTCGTCTCGCCTTGCAGATATTCATGATGAATCGGGTCTGCGCCCGGGGGATTGACAATCTTCGGGTGCCCGCCCAAGCCGCCTTCGACGAGATGACCTTCGACCGTGCTGTATGCGCCGACAGTGACTTTGTTGTCTTTGCCTTCCGCCACCCGCGTGATCGGCACATACTGGATCTTCGTTTTTCCCGACGCCGAAAACGGCAACACGCTCTTCCCGATCACTTCCAACGCCGCGCGCTGCTCCGACGTGGCTTTCTCATCGATATAGAGATACGAGAAGTTCCACTTCCCGAACGATTCCATCATCGTTTGGTTGTCGGGACTCTGGCCAAAATGGCTGATCGCCAGGCCGTCGAGTTTCACCTTGCCGTAGTGACCCTTGCTAATGAACAACACCTGCATACCACCGCAATTCATCCGGCTCGGCAGCGAGTTGAACCAGCACGGACAGGCCGCGTTGCAACTGCACGCCTCTTCAAGTTGCCCGCTGATTTTCCAAGGGACTTTCTTCGCCGCTGTCGCTTCATCGCCCAACACGCGCGTACCGGCCGCGAGCGAGAGAAGAATCATGGGGAGAACCACCGACAAGATGGAAATAATGTGTCTGCGCATACACACTCCTTCTTTGAGTTTTAACCCGTTTTCACGCATGCCGCACCGCGGCGTGCCGCCATCTGCGCTCATATTATAGCCCGGAGGCCTCGTATTCAATCGGCAACTTAGGGTTTGATTCTCCACTCCCGCCACGGCATGATGGGCAGAAGCGTAGGTGAGGCGTATGATTGCTCTGCTCATACCGACGGGCTCCGATCACGACCGTACTCGTGTTCCCACAGCCACCCTGTCTCTCATCGCCATCAACGTCGCCATCTATTTCATTTCGAACCTCCTGAATTACCGCCACATCGCCGAGACCTTCGGCTTTGTTGCTGCCCACCCGCGACCGTGGCAGTTTCTCACCCACATGTTTCTGCACGCAGGTTGGCCCACCGAAGCCAACGCGCCGTGGACCGATTACGTGAACAGCGTCCTGCATATCGGCGGCAACATGCTCTATCTCTGGTTCGCCGGCAGCGACCTTGAGGACGTTCTGGGCAAGGGAAAATTCCTGCTGATCTACTTTGTCAGTGGCTTCTCCTCGGCACTTCTCTACTGGCTTACCGCTGTCGTCGGGAATTTCCCCAACCTCGACGAGCCGTGCGTCGGCGCCTCGGGCGCGATCGCCGGGCTGTTGGGCTACTATCTGGTGCGGTTCCCTCGGTTCAAAATCCGCATGTGGTTCGGCGCGGCCATTCCCATACCGTTCATCATGCGCCAGGGAATCACGCGCGTCAGTTCGCTGATCTTCATCGGTTTCTGGATCATGCTGCAACTGGTGTTTGGCGTGATGGCGCTGCATTCGGGCGGCGCCCAGGTCGCGTACTGGGGGCATATCGGGGGATTCATGCTCGGGTTGGGGGCGGCGCTCGCCACGCGGGAGTGGATTAACGGCGAAGAGGAGTATTTGATGAAGGACGCCGACCATCTCTTCTACAAACAGAAATGGTATCCCGCGATGGAAGCCTACCAGCGACTGGCCAAACGCTACCCGCAATGCGCCGGGGCCCATACCAAGTGGGCCCTGTGCTGGGAATGCACCGGCATGGTCAAACGCGCCGAGGACGTGTTGCGCGCTGCCCTCGCCTTCTATCGCGATCATGGCTGGACCGACCAGGCGGAGGTGATCGATGAGGAGTTGCGCTCGATGACCCGCAAGATGACCCCGCCAACGCCCGCACCGTCACCATCGACAGCCGACCGTTCGCCGTCGCCGTATCCAAATTTGATGTTTCGCAAGGAATTCAAGTGGAAGGGAAAATCCCATGATTGAGATCACCTGCTCTTGCGGTGGAACCCTCGAAGTCCTGAACGAAGAGGTCGCCAAGGGTGTGCATTGCCCCCGCTGTGGCGCACTGGCCTCCGATCTTCTTGCGCAAGCTGAACAGCCCGATGCCGTCGAGGAAGCAGGCCCGACCGAAACGGAAGAACCGCGCTTCCAGGTCTTCTGCGTTAATCACCCCGAGGAATATGCCACCCAGAATTGCATGAACTGCGCGAAACCCCTGTGCATGATATGCGTGCGCGAGAAGGGTTACTATTGCAGTGATGAATGCCGCGCCGCCGTCAGCGCCAGCGAACCGTCCATGGCGACCGGCACGGAGAGAGTGAGCGCGGACGACAACAAGTTCGAAAGCGTGATCGGTGGCGTTGTGAAGATCACAAAGTTCGCCCTGCTCGCAGCGGTTATTTTTGGCGTCGGCTATATCGGCTACATAATCTATCTCAGCAAATGGGGCCCGCATCCGCGGATTACTTCGAGCATGGATGTGATGGCCGGAATCGACGGGTTCAAGGTCGTGATGGTCGATCCCGCACACACGCTGGTGCAAGCGGAGGATGAACTCAGTCTGGTCAACCTGACAACCACCCAGAAGCTCTGGAAAGTCGACCTTCACGCCCTTGAAGAGCCGTACAGTCTGCCCAAGAAGGCCTCCTCTGATTCCGAGTTCTCGTTCGACTCGAGCAAGTTCCGTGATCCGCTGTCAATTCTTGAGGTGAAGGGAGACAGCGTTATCCTGCGTTCACGACGGCAATTGGTTGTCCTCAACGCACAAACCGGCGCCGTGGCCTGGAAATTCTTCCGGCCTGACACGTCGCTCCTGCAGGTACTGCCGCACGATGATGGCTTGTTGTGCGTCTTCGGCCACAACATGTCCGCCGGCAAAACCGCACCGCCCCACGCCGCGTCGCTCGCCCTGGCGGATGGCCACGAACTCTGGTCCGACACCAACGCCCTGGCGTATGCCGCGGCTGTGCCGATCCCCGGCAAGCGCATCGTCACCGCTGTGCTCGACACGCCGAAAAAGACTGCCTCGTCGGATTCCGATTATGGAGAAATCACAGCGTCGGGATGGGACGTCAACGCATTCCGCAGCGCGATGTTTAGCCGGATTCAAAATGCCATGGAAAAAGGCAGCTTCGACCTCGAAACTACCGCGGACGGCCCGGAGACGGAACCGGACACACCGTCGCAAAACTACACCGTCCGCTTCCGTTCCCTCGAAACTGGGACCGAAACGGGCCATCAGACCGTCTCCTTGAAGCACACCCCGCAGATCCAGCAAATCGACCGATTCACGTGCCTCGTTGCCGGTCGCGACCTGCTCGTCTTCGAGAATGGAAACGAACCGTTGTGGCAATCAACATTACCCGCCTCCGTCCGGCTCGTTGCCGCAGGCGGCGATGTGTTCGCCGTCGCTGCGGGTGATCAGGTCATCGCCCTCGATGCCAAAACCGGAAAACAGAAATGGTCCCGCGCCAAACTCAAGCCGACCCGCCTGGTCGTCGGGCCCGACGGCGGGGTTTACGCGACCGTCACGTTGTCCAAACCTGATTTCACGCAAAACGAAGCGAAGAGCTTCCGCATCGAAGACACGTCCACCGATGGCACGACGGATCCGCGCGCGCCCGTGACGTTCCTTATGAAACTCGATCCCCAGAAAGGCTCCACCAGTTGGGGCGTGAGAAACATTGGCGGCGAAGTGGTCTTCATCAAAGACAAGGCTTACGTTTTCGATACGGTCGTCGAGATGCGCCTGCTCTCGGACACCGGCCCGCAGGTCACCTATCACAGTATCCACTGCCTCTCCCCACGCAACGGCAAGGAGATTTGGACGTATATCAAAACCGGCGATGTCCACGAACATGTCATACTCGGCGACAGCGTGTTTCTCATCGTGACCGAGGGCAGCGTCCTTGGCTCTCGCGAGCACCCGTCGTATAATTATCGTCTGTGCATGCTCGAGAGGAAATGAAAGCGTCAGACCCCGCGTCAAAGAGCTGGCGCGGCGCGTTCCGCCCCCGCCGCGAACTCGGCCGCACCGGCTTTCAGGCCACCATCCTCGGCATCGGCGACCTGGCCGACCGCAAGGTTCCCCTCGACCACTGCGTCGCCACCATCCATCGGGCGATGGACGCGGGTCTGAACCTGATCGATACCGCGCCGAATTACGAGGACGGTTACAGCGAACAGATCGTTGGGGCCGCGCTGAAGGGCCGCCGCGACGGCATGTTCGTCATCGACAAGATTGACAATCACCACGAGCCCGTCGCGCCCCAGGTCGATGCCAGCCTGAAAAACACGGGCCTCGACACGGTCGATTGCTTCGTGTTCCACGGCGTCAGCGCGATGGACGACTGGCAAAAGATTGCCGCGCCTGGTGGCGGCATGGAACAATTGGCCTCCGCCGTGAAGGCCGGTAAGGTGCGCTTTCGTGGTATTTCGTCGCATCACCCCGATGTGTTGCTCGCGGCCATCCCCTCCGGCCTCTGCGACGTGGTGATGTTTGCCGTCGGACCGTTCGTCGATCAGCACTACGTGGAGGAAGTTCTGCCGCTCGCGAGGAAGCATCGCGTCGGCACCGTTTGTTTCAAAACCTTCGGCGCCGGCAAATTGCTCGCCGACACCGCCGGCTACAACCAACCGCTCCAGGCCCGTCCGCGCGGCAAGCTGAGTTCCGGCGGCAGTGATGCATCGGACGCCTCAACGCTCCCGCGCCTCGGTGTCGCCGAATGCCTACACTACACGCTCACACTGGACCCCGACGTCGCTTTGCTTGGTTTGAGTTTTCCCAACGAGCAAGACGCCGCTTACGCCGCCGCGCAAAACTTCAAGGCCGTTCCCCCCAACCAACTTTCAGAAATCCGCCGGCGCGCCGTCGAAGCCATCCAAGACAAGGGGCCCTGTTGGTGGAATCCGCCGGACTCACCGCGCCCTGCATAACGCGTCCGGACATTCTGCTTGTTTTCGCGAAGCATCGTTGGCACGATGACAAACTCATGCATACGCCCATCGGAGTGATACTCTTGATCGCCGCCACTAATCTCGTCGCTCCTTCGGGTTTCGCTGCCGACAATCCAGCCGCCTCAACAAACCAGTTTTTCCACGCCGCGAAAACAGATGGCCGCTGGTGGTTGATTTCTCCGGACGGTCACCGGTTCATCTCGAAGGGCGTGACCACGGTCACCATCACCGCTGACTTCATTCAGGGCACGCAAACGTCGCCGTACCTGGAAACCAACAAGGCAAAATACGGCAATCCCATCGCGTGGCGGAAGGCGGTGGCGGAGCGGTTGACGAGCTGGGGCTTCAACAGCCTCGGCGCCTGGTCCGACGACGCCGTCGCCGAGGTTATCGTGAATAAACAACGCCTCGCCTACGCCCCGATCGTCGACCTCGGCTCGCATTTCGTCGGGGTCAAACAGAAGGGTGCGGCATGGGAGCACGGAATCTTCCCCGACGTTTTCGATCCCGACTTCGAGACCATCGCCCATCAGCACGCCCGCGAAGTTTGTTCCCCACGCGCCAATGACCGCTGGTTGCTCGGCTGGTTCACGGACAACGAACTGCGCTGGGGCCCCGACTGGCGTGGTTCGGACGACCTGATCACCATGTTTATGGCGTTGCCCGGGGGCGTCCCGGGAAAGAAAGCCGCTGTCGCCCTCATGCGCGAACGCTACACCGACGTGAAGAAATTCAACGATGTCTGGAACACGACCTTCGCTTCGTGGGATGAAGTTACGGAAGCCACTTCAATCAAGCAACCGTACTCGCGCAAGGCCGTTTACGCGCAGAACAAGGAGTCCGAACAGCTGGCCAACGAAGCCGACCCGAAACGCGCAGCCTTCGTCGCCGATAGCGATGCATTCCTCGCGCGCCTCGCGGAACGGTACTTCCGCATCACCGCCGAAGCCGTCAAGGCCGCCGATCCCAACCACATGAATTTCGGCGCGCGCTTCGCCTACGTCCCGCCCCAGCCCGTCGTGGCCGCCGCGGCGAAGTATGTCGATGGCATCTCGTTCAATTGTTACCAGTTCGACCCGCGCAAGACGATCGAACGCTACTCCGTGTTCGGCAAGCCCTTGATCATCGGCGAATTCTCCTTCCGCGGCCAGGATGTCGGTCTGCCCAACAGCAAGGGTGGTGGCGAACGCGTCAAGACCCAGGCCGACCGCGCCGCGGCCTACAAGAATTTCGTCACGTGGGGGCTGTCGAGCCCGTACCTCGTGGGCTATCACTGGTTCGAGCACTGCGACGAGCCGAAGGAAGGCCGCTTCGACGGCGAGAATTGCAACTACGGCGTCGTCAACATCAAGGACGAAGTCTATGTCGAACTGACCCGCGCCATGACGGAAATCAACGCCCAGGCTGAAACCCTGCATGAATCTGCCAAATAACAAAGCCTGCATGGCGGCTGCGACTATAGTACAATCACTTTCACAAATTACATGAGCACACAAGATTCCGGCACAACAATGGCCGTGTTCCTCGACCTCGAGAACATCGCCCTCGGCGCGCTCGACGCCAATTATCCCCGCTTCGAAATCCAAAAGGTCCTCGAACGCCTCCTGCTCAAGGGCCATATCGTCGTTAAGAAAGCGTACTGCGACTTCGACCGCTACAAGGTCTTCAAACGCGACCTGCATGAGGCGGCTTTCGAGCTGATCGAGATCCCGCATTTGCGCCAGTCGGGAAAGAATTCCGCCGACATCCGCATGGTCGTGGACGCGCTCGACCTGTGCTACACGAAAAGCCACGTCGACACCTTCGTCATCATCAGCGGCGACTCCGACTTTTCGCCGCTGGTGAGCAAATTGCGCGAGAACGCCAAGACCGTCATCGGCGTTGGCGTGAAGAATTCCACGTCCGACCTCTTCATCAACAATTGCGACGAATTCCTGTATTACGATGACCTGGTTCGTGCCGCACCACGACCGCGCCGGCGAACCATCTCGCGCCCTGCCGTCGTTTCGGCAACGACCGCTGCCGGCGTTGACACGAAAGCTCCCGAAGGTGAAACCAAGCCTGCCGAGGGCGAAGGTAAAATTCCTCCCGCCCCTCCGGTCGCCGATGGATTCGACCTGGTCATGAAAACGCTGGAAGCCATCTCGGCGGAACGTGGCGCGGACGATCTCACCTACGGTTCGATGATCAAGCAGGCCATCAAGCGTCGTCATCCCGGCTTCAACGAGCGCGCCTACGGCTTCCGTTCCTTCAACGACATGCTGCTGGAAATGCAAAAGCGCAACATGCTCAAACTCGAAGCCGATAAAAAGTCCGGCGGCTACACCGTCATCGCCGTCGAGTGACCCGCGTTGGAGGGCCACGCTCCGTCGTGGCCGTATAATGCCAAACCCGTAGAACGGGCGTCTCGCCCGTTCATGCCCTTAGATAATTGTAGGGCAAGCGCGCCGCTTGCCGTCGCTTTAAATGTAACTTCGGCACAAATCCTGCCCTATGGTAAGTTGAATTATGCCCGACTGGAAAGACATCGCCAAGCTCTCAGACAAAGATGCCAAGACCCGCGAAGCGCAGTTTGAAGCTGAAATGCTCGCCCTGATCGCGCAAGGCGACTCGCCAGCGCCCGCCGGTTCGCCGACGCCATCGGCTAGAACTTTGCCAGCCCCAAGCATTCCCATCCGGGATGGCGTCCAGATTTCCGTCACCGCAAATGGACAAACCGCCCACTACAATAATTTGGAAGCTGTCCCCGCACCGGTCCGACAGCAAATCATGAGCGCGTGGACTGCTTCGTCTGCGGGGGCCGTTCCGCCGTTACTGAACACACCCGCATTCCGCAACGCGCTTCCATCACCGCCAACGCCCCGTCCCAAAACCATGAAGGTCGCCATGTTCCTCAATCTCATGGTGCCGGGCGCGGGACAATTCTACCTCGGCCAGCGCCTCGCCGGCGCCGTCTACGCCCTCACGTTCCTCGCCAGTTTCGCCGCCGCGCTCATCATTTTCGTCCGCGGGTACTACGACTATCTCCGCCTCAGCACCAGCGGCGACATCCTGGACTCCGGCAACCTCGAACAAGTCGCCCACGCCTTCCCCGCCGGTATCATCGGCGCCTTCTCCGCCATCGGCATCGTGATCTACCTCGCCTCCGCGATCCATCTGGCCGTGTCTCGAAGCCGAGGTGCGAGCTAGCGCCGAGACGGTGTCGCGTCGTGCCGACGCCGAAGGGCGTAGCTCAGGGGACTAAATGGAGCCAACCGCCGCGCCTAACGGTGCCTTTTTCAGTTGTCAAAGAGCCTCTAAATGGGTTCGTTTTTCCCGAACGAACCCATTTGCAAATGCCGCTGCAAACGATATAAGGCCTTGTATCTAAAATCGATACACCAAAAACTCCGGGAAAATAAAATGGGTTCGTTTCGCAGAAACATATGAGGGGGGTCAAAGGGTTGGTAGGACCGTGGTGCCGCGTGTCCCCGCCCGCTCCGCGCATCCTTCGTCCCAAATCCATAATGCTCTCATTCACCCGCCGACCATACACCCCCGTGCAGACGATGTCCAGCAAAATTATCAATTACCGATAGACAATAGTCTCGGGCCTCTACGCCCGCTGCAGGATCAATTGCACAAAGTCGCGTTTGACGGGGCCGGTCCCGAGCGGCTTGGTCTTTTGCTGCTTGCCGTGTCCGCTCAGGAGTGTTGCCGCGAGATGACCTGACCAACAATGCCGGCAGGTGACCACCTTCATATCGATGCGATTCGGCAGCTTGGCGGTCGGCTTCTTCCCGGCTGCCAGTTGCTGTAATTCGGAATTCAGCTGCGGCGTCTTCCCCTCCGCCGCCAATTGCCAAAGACTGGCCACCTTCGCCTGACCGTCGGCGAAACTCTTTTCCTGGCTCGCCTTGTACGCCGCGAGACCGGCGACGTCGGCTTTCTTGATTTTCTGGTACGGCACGCTGGCGGGAATCAGGCCGAGAGATTTGCTCCGCATATAGACCTGGCAACCTTCGCAATACGGCGCTTTGCGCAGCAACGCTGGCACGATCACCCCGCCTCCGCAAAAGCCGATGATTTCCAGCACGCGAAACGCGTAGCCCCACATTCCCATTGGATTACCCGGGTGACCATTGTCCTGCCTCCACGCAAACGACCGCGCCATCCAGTCGAAATACGTGAAGAACCCGACCGGCGTCCCGTTCCGATACCTCAGGTGTAGATGCTGAAACTCAATGTACTGCGCGCCGAAATAAGCGGCCAGTTGCAGCCCGAGCACGATCCACAACAGCGATTTCGTGATCTTGACGCCGCTCACCCACGACGCCACCCCGTAACCGCTCGCCGCCGCCGCGCCGACAAGTAAGGCTCCCACCGGCAAGATGTAATCCGCGTACCACCCCATGATGGTGAAGTCAGCGCCGCTGGTGTCCAACAAATACACGCCCATGAGTGTCAACACCGTGGTCGATAATCCGGAGAGAATTACCGGCAAATGCGACTTGGCAGGACGAAGCGTGACCGGCGGAGCATAAGTGTCCATAACGATCCCTTTCGTTGGCTGCGCAACAGTCTAGGACAAACATCCCCGTCACCGCAAACCGAAACCGACCCCCTCTCAAACCGCCAGGCTTGAGGTTTAGCGCCGTAGACTCTTCCCCCGCCTCTCCCCTTGGGGGAGAGGGTTAGGGTGAGGGGTAGTTGCGTCTCTGCAAAGGCGGATTCCCCTCCTCGGAGGGGAAGGGGTGGGTTCTCCGGACTGCAGCCGTCCCGGCCTGTCGGGACGCCGGTTGCGCAAGGCCAAATCAGGATACTCTATGCTCAGGAAGAGAAGGATCTCGGCTTACGCCTATGGGGACACCATCCGGAACCAATCACGAATCACTTGCCTGATCCGCTCAGTTTCCTCAGGTGGGATGTCCGTCATGTGACAGATGGCATTGCGAAGATGAGCGACGTGACGGGCTGATTGAACAAGAGATTTGTCACGGATCACGGCTTCGAAACCGCTTTTCCAGCATTCGTCAATTATGGCCAGCAATTGTGAATAGGTCGTAAGCGATAGCTTGTCGCGCGATCCCAAACTCATCCATGCTTTCGTCTCTTCGGTCTTCTCAAGATACTCAACATCATCTTGGATGTGTTTAGGGACGTTGCCCCACCAATTCACCTTGTCCTTTTCCGAAAGAACGTCAAAAACCAGTTCACGTAGAAAATTCTCGAAGACAAAGAAGAGCTTATAAACCAATGCTGCGCTAGACGCCCGCCTGACCTCCTCTGGCAACACAGTTGCCAAATCGTACGAGTGTGAGATCAGAAGGGATTCAGGCGGCACGACGGAGGGATGCTCCAGCACCTGCCTTTCCGCCTCTTGGCCTAACATTATGAAAAGCGCAAGTCGCGTGTCATCCATGATCTATTTGAAGACCTTTCTGAAAGCGCTGAAAATACTGAGGTAGGTCTCCTCGCTTGCGTTCGAGGGCAAATGGATTTGAATGTTGTAGTGAAACTCGCTACGTAACTGTCCCGCACCAGAAGATTTATCCTCGTCCTTCCTTTTCTTCTCGTCCGGCTCTTCTTTTTCAGGTTGGACGCCTACAAAGTTTCCCAGCTTAGCCAAGGTGCTGAATGTGCCAGCAATCTTGCTCGTAAGATTCTCGTCCGTGCCGGCAACCTGCGAGATGAGCCCCTTAAGATCGGTGCCAGTGACCTCGTACGCCTTCTCGTTGGCAGCAAACAGCGGCTCGTACGCCTTACGCACTGCCTGCGCTATGGCCAGCTTCGCTGCCGAAGGATTTTTTAGCAATGAATACGATTGCGTTGGTTTGCCCGATCCGTCGACAAAGCCGAGCGTTTTGAGAAGATTGATTAGCGGACGGTCACCAGCACTCTTCAAACCGAGTGTTTCATATAAGAACTGATTAGTAAAAGCATCAGGGGTTTTCGCCGTCGCGATCTTCTCGAAAAGTTTGCCGACGTTCTTGTATGAAGGAAGATACGGAAGGTTCTGTGCCATGATAGCGCCTCGTCAATTGGTTATTTAGCAGACGCGATGTTACACCATGTCAGGAATCAGCACAAGCATGCTGCAATTTTTGAAAAACGGACATGCGGAGAGATTCCAAAGAGAAAACAACTCTGCCCGCAAGAGGGAATTGTCCGGCGTTCGATTATCGTGCCACAATTATTAGCCCCTCGCCTTCGCTTTGCCGATATTAACGGTCTTCGCCTGCTCCTTCAACCAGAAGTCGGGCTTAGCAATGTGCAAACACTCCGCCGATGATTCACTGGCGTGTCACACCGCCATCAGTAATCGGAGCCATGTCCAATTTCGTCCTTCGTCAGCGCCACTTCTTTAACAGAAACTGTAACCTCGAATTTTTTCTTTGGATTTCTGTAGGGATGGTAATTGCGCGCGATCTCTTTAGCAACCTGGTCGGCGAATTCCTGTTCCGTAATCTTGTCGTTGGTGACCATTGCTGTTGTCTTCGCTTTAGCGGGCATGTTTTCCTTTCTTGGTGTCTTTAGGGTTAGGAACGAGAGACGCTTCAATCGACACATTGTAGTCAACGTGAGTGAGTCGGTACGCCCCCGAAACAAATTGTTTCACGGTGACATAGTTAGTTGGAAGCCACCCAACCGCAGCCGACAAATCGATGGGGTTAATGGCGAACTTACGGCCATCGTCAAGCGTAATGGTGGAATAATCGTTCGCGATCTCAAGAATCATGTGTTCCATATTACTCCCTCGCTTTCGCCAACTTCTTATCAATCTCCGGCGTCTTCGCCTGCTCCTTCAACCAGAACTCGGGCTTCGCCAGCGCGCGCAACTCATCGACGTTTTTGCCCTGTTGCTCGACCCAGGTGTAGTACTTCTGGTTGTGCCAGCGCTGACGGTGGAACTTCGTGCCTTCTTGCACCCAGTCGCTCACGTCGGCTTTGCGGAAGATGTCCAACCGCTTCTGCGCTTCGTCCTTCGTCATTTTGCCGACGGTCTTGTTGAGGCGCGCGATGACGGACGGGTAACGGTCGAAACCGTCGGTGGCGATGGTGACGACGTTCTGGCCCTTGCCGAGCTTGAGCGTCTTCGCGGTCTTGATCGCGCCGAGGATGTTGCAGATGGAGCTGACGCCGAACGTGTCCGCGAATGCCTTCGCCACTTCCGCCTTCACGCCAGCGGCGATGAGCACATCGGTCCCTTCCTGCAATAGCTGGAGGCCCTTCAAGCATTGTTCGTCGTCGATGCAGATGAGCCAGTCCATGTTCAGCACGTTGTGAATCCAGGTGACGTGTTTGTCGCCGATGCCTTCGATGGCATGCGCGCCGAACCCCGCGTTGTACAACGTCGGGCACTGGACCGGTTCCAAGCCGACAATCTTGCAGTCGGAAAACTGTTGTTTAAGAAAATCGCCCGCCGCAATCGTCCCCGCCGACCCCATCGCCGAGACAAATGCCGCGACCTTGCCGTTGCCGATCCCCTTCACCACTTCCTGCGCCGCATGGCCGGTCACATCGTAGTGGAACCGATAATTCCCAAACTCGGCAAATTGGTTGAGGATCTTATTCTTCGTGTCGCGCTTGAGTTCGTTGACCTTGTCGTAAATCTCTTTGACGTTGCTCTCGCTGCCCGGCGTCTTGATGACCTGCGCGCCGTAGGATTCGATCTTCTCGAACCGCTCCGCGCTCATCTCGGCCGGCAGCACGATGAGCGACTCGTAATTCATGCGCGGCCCGACCCACGAACCGCCGATGCCATAGTTGCCCGTCGACGGAAACACAAGACGGTCGCGGCCGGGCTGGAGTTCACCCGCAATCTGTTTCTCGATGAGGCAACTGTACGCGGGGCCGACCTTGTGCGCGCCCGTCGGGAAAAACCGCGCGATCATCACCACGATATTCGCGTCCAGCCCCGTCAACTCCTTCGGCAACACCACATGCGGAATGCTCAGGTCATCCTGCTTCCACGTGATGTTGAAGAGATTCAGCGGATGCAGCGGGTCTTTCTTCTTCAGCGCCAGCGCCTGCTTGCGCACCTCCGGTTTGATCCGCGAAGGATCCCGCATCTCGGCAAAAGTCGGCCCATAAACAAAATCTCTGTTCATCGTCTCCCCTTTAGTTTTCAAACAAATCCACAAACTTAAACTGATTCACATCCACCAGACCGCGGTCGGTTAATTTCAATTCCGGTATCACACTCAACGCCATGAACGACAGCGCCATGAAGGGCTCCGGGACGGCGCAACCCAGCTTCTTCGTCGCGTGGTTGGCGGCATCGAGTTCGTCCTTCACGTCGGACAGCGGCTTATTACTCAACAACCCCGCGATGGGCAGCGCCACCGAACCAAGAATTTCACCGTGATTGGCGACGGCGAAGCCGCCTTGCATCTTCACAATGTGTTCGACGGCCGCGCGCATGTCCGCGTCGTTGGTGCCGACCACGTTGATGTTGTGCGCGTCGTGGCCAACACTGCTTGCGATGGCGCCGGATTTCAACCCAAAGCCTTTCGTCAGACCGAGCCCGATGTTCCCCGTGCCGTGATGCCGTTCGATGACGGCAATCTTGAGGATGTCGCGCTCGGTATCGGAAACGACGTGGCCATTCTCCCGCTTCGGTTCCGCGAAAATCTGGCGCGTGATGATCTGGTTGGGGATCAACTCCATGACCCGCGCGCGTCCACTCTTCGCCGCAATGTTGAAACTGGAATCGCCAAGCGGACGAATCTTAACCGTATTCCGCACATCGATCATCGAACTCATCGGCTTGTTGCCAAGCAAATAACCCTTCTCCGCCACGAGATGACCGCGCTTGAAGACCTTCTCGACCACACACGCCTTGAGGTCGGTGAGTATATTCAAATCTGCAAACCACCCCGGCGCAATCGCACCGACTTTCGGCAAGCCGAAGTACCGCGCTGCGTTGATCGTCGCGAGCCGGACCGCGAGCGCGGGGTCGAGTCCCGCCTTGATCGCCATCCGCACCATTGAATCAATGTGGCCGCGATCCATCAAATCAGCCGGTGTGCGGTCGTCGGTGCAAAAGAAAAAGCGGTCGGCATTCTCCGGTTTGATGAGCGGCAACAGCGCGAGCAGGTCGCGCGTCACCGAGCCTTCGCGGACGGCGATACTCATTCCGAGCCGCATCTTTTCCCGCGCCTCCGCGACGGTCGTGCATTCGTGATCGTTGCCGATGCCCGCGGCGACGTATGCATTCAAATCCTTGCCACTGAGTTGCGGCGCGTGGCCATCGACCACCTTCCCGCCGACAACGCGCAGTTTCTCCAACACTTCCTCGGTGCGGTGAATGACACCGGGATAATTCATCATCTCCGCCAGGCCCAGCACCCACGGGCTGTCGAGGTATGGGAGCAAATCGACCGCCTTCAACCGCGCGCCACTCGTTTCCAGATCCGTTGCGGGCACGCACGACGGCAGCATCACGTACACGCTGAGCGGCTGATACTTCGCCGTCTTCAGCACATACTCGATGCCTTCGACGCCGAGAACATTCGCCAACTCATGCGGGTCGGCCATGATCGTGGTCGTGCCGTGCGGCATGACGGTCTTGGCGAATTCCCAGACCGTGACCATCGAGCTTTCGATGTGCATGTGGCCATCGATAAAGCCGGGGGTGATGAACTTGCCGCGTGCGTCGAGTTCGTTCGGGCCGCTGTAGTCGCCAATGCCGGCAATGGTTTCGCCGCAAATGGCGATATCGGCAGGATAAACCTCGCTGCTGAGGACATTGACGATCTGGCCGCCCTTGATAACGAGATCAGGGGGTTCTTCTCCGCGGGCAATTTTGATCAGTCGGGTTAACTTCACGGTAAGTTTCAGCTAGACTACGGCAAAAGAAACCGTAAAGTCAATTGACAGAAGCGACCCTATGGCGGACCTCCATCCATCTCCTTTTTCCGACCTTGTGAAGCGGATGTTTCTCGAACCCGAGAAGCAACAGACCATCTTCGATTTGCCGCTGCGCAAGATGTACGTGCCTGATCCCACGCTGGATACGAGCGTCAAGTTCCACGGCAAAGTCGCAGCCAATCCGGTCGGTCCCGCCGCCGGACCGCAAACGCAAATGGCGCAAAACATTGTCCTGAGCTGGCTCGGCGGCTCACGCATCCTTGAGCTCAAAACCGTGCAGATCAACGATCAGCTGGTCATCAATCGCCCCTGCATCGACATGACCAATGTCGGTTACAACATCGAATTCTCGCAAGAATTGCGGCTGCAGGAGTCCCTCCAGGAATACGTCGCGGGAATGATGCTCATCGAGATGCTCAAGGCGAGCAACCTGTTGAATTTTCCTCCGAGCGCGTTCGACAAGACGTCAACCATCTACGATTTCAGTCTCGGCTACGATCTCGCGGGAATTTCGAGCCCGCCGATTCGCGACTTCATTGCCAGCCTGCGCAACGCGAAGAAGCAGATCGACAAATTGCGCCTCCAGATCCCGGATCGCTGGAAGCAATACCGCGACCTCCCCTACCCTGAGCAAATCTCCAACACCGTCACACTCTCGACGTTCCACAATTGTCCTCCGGAAGAGATTGAGAAGATTTGCCACTTCCTCCTGACCGAAATCGGGATGGACGTCGTGGTGAAAATGAACCCGACGATGCTGGGGTTGGACGAGTTGAACCATTTGTTGCATGAACGGATGGGGTTCACCGACATTAAGGTCAATGAAAAGGCCATCGATGCGGGCCTGAAGTTCGATGAAGGCATGGAGATGATGGCCCGCCTGCAGGAAACCGGAAAAAAACTGGGTCTTGGTGTCGGCACGAAATTCAGCAACACCTTGGAAGTTGTCAACCACAAGACGTTCTTCCCGAAGGATGAGATCATGTATCTCAGCGGGCTACCGCTGCACGTAATCACGTTGCAGCTTGTGGAGCGCTGGCGGCGGGATTACGGCGCGGATTGCCCGATCAGTTTCTCGGCGGGTGTCGACAAACACAACTTCGCCAATTGCGTGGCGTGCGGTTTCGTCCCGATCACAACCTGCTCCGATCTATTGAAGGTAGGCGGTTTTGGGCGTCTCTTCGAGTACCTGAAGAATCTCGAGCAAGAGATGAAAAAGCTTGGCGTCACGAATATCGATGACTTCATCCTCAAGCGTGAAGGCAACGAGGCGGCGGCACTGGAACACGCGAAGAAAACCGGCGGAAACCGCGACGCGGCGGTCAACTACGCCGGCTTCCTCAATATCACGCCGATCAATGTCCGCACGCTGGCCGACGAGCGTTACGCGTTCGAGAAAAACAAATCGATCCCGAAGCGAATCGACTCAAAATTGTGGCTCTACGACTGCATCAATTGCGACAAGTGCATCCCGGTTTGTCCCAACGACGCGAACTTCTACTATGAAGTCGATCCGGTCGAGATCGCGTTCACGAATTATTCATGGAACGCTGGCCACCTCGAATCAGCCGACAGCGGCATCTTGAAGATCGATAAGAAACACCAGATCGCCAACTTCGCCGATTGGTGCAACGAGTGCGGCAACTGCGATACGTTCTGCCCTGAGTACGGCGGCCCGTTCATCCAAAAGCCGAGCTTCTTTGCCGACCGCGCCGCGTGGTTGGATAACCCCCGCGACGGATTCTATATCGCCAAGCGAAACGGATTGACGGAAATCGTGGGCCGCATGGAAGGCAAAACGTATTCATTGACGCTCGACAAGTCGCGGCCGACTGCGCGGTACCAGGATGGTGTCGTAGAGGTGGATTTTGACCCGGCCACGCACAAAATTGTGAACGTAAAATCGTTGGCCGGACCTGTCCCCAACCACCGTATTGACGTGAAAACCTATCACACCTTGCGCATTTTACTGGTCGGGATGCTCAATCCCAGCCGCGTTCACCAGGTGAACGTCGCGCACTTATGAGCCGGGCTGGATTTCCAGCACAATAACTGCTATTTCTCAGCTACTGATGGGACACCATGAGGAAGATTGAAGGAAAAGTTGCGATTGTCGGTCTCGGCTATGTCGGCTTGCCGCTGGCGGTTTCTTTCGCCAGGCACCTGACCGTTGTCGGGTTCGACATCAATGCCCGCCGCATTGAGGAACTGCAGAGCGGCGTTGATCGTACCGGCGAAACGCTCGGCGGCGACCTCAAGAGCTCCAACATCAACTTCACCGCCGATCCCAAAGCGCTCTGCGAATGCCGCTATATCATTGTCGCGGTGCCCACACCTGTCGACAAGGCCAACGTCCCCGACTTGGAACCGGTCATCAGCGCCTCGCGCATCGTGGGTGAGAACCTCAGCAAAGGTTCCGTCGTGATTTTTGAAAGCACCGTCTATCCCGGCGTCACGGACGAAGTTTGCCTTCCGATCCTTGAAGAGAAATCGGGATTGAAACTTGGCGATTTCAAGATTGGCTACTCCCCTGAGCGCATCAATCCGGGTGACCACGAGCATACGGTCGATAAAATCGTCAAGATCGTCAGCGGTTGCGACGCCGAGACCCTCGAAGAAGTCGGCGCCCTCTATTCGCTTGTCGCCAAGAGTGTTTATCATGCGCCCAGCATTGCGACCGCTGAGGCGGCGAAGGTGATCGAGAACATCCAGCGCGACCTCAACATTGCGCTCATGAACGAGCTTTCGCTTATTTTTGGGCGTCTCGGCCTCAACACCGAGGAAGTCCTTGCGGCGGCGGGCACGAAATGGAATTTCCACAAGTACCACCCCGGCCTCGTCGGCGGACATTGCATCGGCGTCGATCCGTACTATCTCACCTACCGCGCCCAACAGTTCGGCTACCACCCGCAGGTAATTCTCGCGGGGCGTCAGATCAACGACTCGATGCCGGTCCATGTGGGCGAAATGGTCATCAAGGGCATCGCCCACGTCGGCAAGCCGATTAAGGGCGCTACCGTGGTGATCCTCGGGCTGACGTTCAAAGAGAACGTCCCGGATATCCGCAACAGCAAGGTGCACAGTATCATCACCTACCTGCAGGGTTTTGGTGTGAAAGTGCTCGGCTGCGATCCACTGCTTTCGGCCGACATCGTCCGCAAATATTTCGGCATCGAGAACGTCGAATTCGACAAAGTGCCCCAGTGCGACTGCGTCCTTGTCGCCAACAAGCACAACGCCTTCCGCTCACTCACGCTCGACCAGCTAAAGGCAAAGATGTCCCCGCCCGTGCTGATCGACATCAAGAACCTCTTTGACCGCCACGCCGCCGAAACTGCCGGGTTCTACTTCAAGAGCCTGTAAATAAGCCGTTAACTACCCTGGATTCCTCATTGCGATTGTTACAGACAGGAGTGCGCTTTTGTGGTATTCTTGCCGTCGAACGCAGTAAACAGAATTGTACTCATGTATCGACAAAGAACAGGCGCACGCTTCGAACACCGTGAACTGGAAAGCCAGCGCGTCAAGGACTCCCTCAGTCTCGCCGCCCGCTTCGCGAAACTGAAATCCCTGACCGTTGATCTGAGTTTCTACGATCCCGAAGGCACGTCCAAGACCAGCCAGGTCAAGTACACGGTGAACCTCGCCAACGCCAAATCCGTCTTTCGTTTCAACTGCCCCAACGGCGAATGCATCCGCGGCGATTTCGACCTGACCGACGAACTGGCCAAAGCTGTGGCCGGGAAGCGCACCACGGTGAGCGGCGAAAAGTCCTGCGAAGGCTGGCGCAGCAAGACCACCATCGACACGGTCCATTGCGGCAATATCCTGCGCTACAAACTCAGTCTCGCGTATTGACGGGTCGTGCGCGGTGATTTCGGGAAAGATGCGTGCCGTCCTCAGTTTGTTGCTGCTCTTCTCGTTGGCGGGAGTTGCCAGCGCCGGCACGGAGGTTTCGCTCTGGCGTTCCTACACAAATCAGCCGTCGGGACAATTCCGTTTCGCTTTTGACCTGAAGAATCTCAAGCACGGGGTGTTTTTTGGGTCCTGCGGTCTCAGTACCCGCTCACTGCAATGGGAATACGGCTTCGAGTTAAAGGGTAAGGCGACGAAATATGCGAAGGATGATATCGAGTTGAAGGACGCCAATTTCCATCTGGTGCCGATTGATTCGGGAAGCATCCTGGTGGACGAAAAGAAGTCCACTGTGCAGATCACCATCAAGGTCAGCACCAACGGCGTCGCGCAGGACTTCATCGGCAACGGCACCTACAGGCTGAGAAGCAAACTCTGAACGACTGCCGATGATCAATCCCACCCTCCGCTTCTCCAATCGCGTGGAGAACTACGTCAAGTATCGGCCGGGTTATCCGATCGGCCTGGTTGAAACCTTCACAAAGGAATGCGGGCTGACCGCTGGGTCAGTCGTCGCCGACATCGGGTCGGGAACAGGGATTCTATCCGAGTTATTCCTGAAGAACGGGAACCCGGTGTTCGGCGTGGAGCCGAATCGCGAGATGCGGGAGGCAGGTTCGCGACTGTTGGGCAAATACGCAGTCTTCAGGAGCATCAATGGAATGGCAGAGGCGACGACTCTGGCGGACTCTTCGGTTGATTTCGTCACGGCGGGCCAGGCGTTTCATTGGTTTGACCGCGAGCGGGCGCGGAAGGAATTCGCGCGCATTCTCAAGCCGAACGGTTGGGTGGCGTTGATCTGGAACGAACGGCTGACGGATACGTGCCCCTTCCTGCGCGCATATGAAGACTTGCTGCAGAAGTACGGCACCGACTACGCGACGGTCGATCACCGAAACGTCGATGCCGACGCGATCACGGCATTCTTCGCTCCACAACCGTTCACGCTGAGAGAGTTCGAGAATCGGCAAGTCTTCGACTACGACGGAGTGGAAGGCCGGCTGCTCTCGTCATCCTACACGCCCGAGTCAAGCCATCCAAATTATCAACCCATGCTCGAGGCGTTACGCGCGCTTTTCGACAAGTACCAGATCAACGGCAATGTTTCTTTCGATTACGCCACGCGGCTGTACTTTGGGCGGCTAATCCGTCAACTTGAAGCGTGACGGCCTGGCGGCAATCTTGCCGGGCGATTCCGGCAATGTTTCGCCAGAATGGACGATCCCCTCCAGAATCACGATGCGTTCCTCCGCGAGCTTTGCCTGCTTCGTTGTCGGGATTTTCTCGCGTAACTGTTTCATCACGTCGAGCGCTCGGGCAGGATCTTGTAGCGTGTGTTGATACAGATCGGCCAGCCGGCCGGCGGCCAGTGCGACCGAATCTTCGCCTTTCGCTTTCGTGAGGGCCGCCTGCAGTTCCATCTCGGTGGTCTGGTTGTCCTGCAGATACTTTAGCGCAATGTCCGCAATGCGCAGGTGCGGATACATGTCGTCCGGATGACGGACGATGACCTTGCGGTACTCCTCAATCGCCTCGGAATACCTGCCGGTGTTCACCCGCGCCTCGGCAATGCTATATTCGGGGGTGATTTGCGTGCTGTCATCAGAAGGTCCGTAGAAGGAGAAAAGATTCTCGCTGATTTTCCGGAGTAACGGGAAACCGACGATGAGAAACGCCACAATTCCAAGGCCGGCAACAATTCCCACTGTGATAAATGCCGAGCCCGCGCCACCTACGAAATCCATGACGACAATGTAGCAGTCTACGGCAATCGAAACAACCGCCGGGCATTTCCGGTCGTGGCCCGGGCAATCTCTTCCACCGAGACGCCCTTTACCTGCGCCAACACTTCCGCGATCAGCGGCACATAGGACGACTCGTTGCGTTTCCCACGGTGAGGCACCGGCGCCAGGTATGGCGCGTCGGTCTCGAGCATCACGTAATCGAGCGCCACTTTCCCGGCCACATCGCGCAACGCCGTCGCGTTCTTGAAGGTCAGGATGCCCGTGTAGCTGATGAGCAGGCCCAGCTCGATGCAATCGAATGCGAACTTCTCATCTCCCGAGAAACAATGCATCACGCCCCACGGCCGCCATTCTTTCGGCAGGCTCTCCGCGTGGGCGCCAAGGATTTCCAGAATGTCCACTTCGGCGGCGCGATTGTGGATCACTACCGGCAGTTTGCGTTCCTTCGCCAATTCGAGCTGTGCCCAGAACAAATCTTTTTGCTGTTGCCGCAACGCCGCATCGTCCTTCGCCTCCCGGTAATAGTCCAAGCCCGTCTCCCCAATCGCCACGACCTTCGGCTCCGCCGCCAGTTGGGCGAGTTCTTTCATGTCACAGAGCGAGACGGTGGGAACCTCACCGGGATGCAGCCCGACCGCGGCATACACGGCCTCGAACTGCCGGGCGATGCCCAGCGTCTTTCGCGCCGCCTCCAAATCCGTGGCAATACTGACAATCTGCGTTACCTTGGCGGCCTGGGCGCGCTCGACCACTTGCGGCAGTTCCTCGGCAAAGTCGGGATAACAGAGATGTGTGTGGCTATCGACAAACATGATGCTTGAAAAGCGTTCGCCCCTTGTTTATCACTCGTGCCGCGGCGAGTTCAACGCGAATCACACGGAGGCGACAATCATGGGCAGACCCGTCACACTTTTTACCGGCCAGTGGGCCGACCTTCCTTTTGAAACTATTTGCCAGAAGGCGAAAAGCTTCGGCTTCGACGGGCTGGAATTGGCCTGTTGGGGCGATCACTTCGATGTGCGGCAGGGCGCCAAATCGAAGGCGTATTGTGACACGCGCCATGAAATCCTTGCGCGGCATGGATTGAAGACCTGGGCAATCAGCAATCATCTGGCCGGCCAGGCCGTCTGCGACAACATCGACGAGCGCCACAAGTCCATCCTGCCGCCGCACGTCTGGGGGAACGGGAAGCCCGCTGATGTTCGGAAACGCGCCGCCGAGGAGATGATGCGCACCGCACAGGCCGCGAAGAACCTCGGCGTCAAGGTCGTCAACGGTTTCACCGGAAGTTCCATCTGGCACCTGCTCTACTCGTTCCCGCCCGTTTCGTCGGCGATGATCGACGACGGCTTCGCCTTCTTCGCGAAGATGTGGAACCCGATCCTCGACGAGTTTAAGAAGTGTGGCGTGCGGTTCGCCCTCGAAGTGCATCCGACCGAGATCGCCTTCGACACCATGACCACGCTACGAGCAGTGGCCGCGCTGCAAGGCCACAGGTCATTTGGAATCAACTACGATCCCTCACACCTCGGTTATCAGCACGTCGATTACGTAAAATTCCTTCGCATACTCGCGCCGCGTATTTTTCATGTTCACATGAAAGACGTCTGGTGGGGACACGGCGACGGCATGGTTGGTGTATTCGGTGGGCACACAAATTTCGGCAATCCTAGCCGCTACTGGGACTTCCGTTCGCTCGGCCATGGCGACATCAACTTCGAGGAGATCATCGTCGCGCTCAACGACATCGGCTATCAGGGCCCACTCTCCGTCGAATGGGAAGACAGCCGCATGGACCGCGAGCACGGCGCGAACGAAGCCTGCGCCTTCGTGAAGAAACTCGATTTCAAGGCCAGCGCCCGCGCGTTCGATGCTGCGTTTGAGAAGTCGCGCGGCTAGAACTGCACCTTCACTGGCTCGCGGGCGACGGCGTCGGGGACCCCGAAGTATTCGTGAGCTTGGAAACTGAACAGGTTGGCGACGGCGCTGGCGGGAAACACTTGTAGCGCGGTGTTCAAGGTCAGGACGGCGTCGTTGTAATGCGAACGACACTCCGCGATGAAGCCCTCCGTGTTGGTCAGCTCCTGTTGAAGAGCAGTGAAATTCTGGTTGGCTTTGAGTTCGGGATAAGCCTCGGCGACGGCGAAGACGGATTTAAGGGCACCCGTGAGGGCGTTCTCGGCGCCCGCTTTGGCGTCCGGGGTAGTGGCATTCATCGCGGTATTGCGCGCCTGAGTCACCTTCTCGAACGTCTCCCGTTCGTGCGTGGCGTAACCCTTGACGGTCTCGACGAGATTGGGGATCAAATCGTAGCGGCGTCGCAGTTGCACATCGGTCTGCGCCCAGGCGCTATCGACGAGGTTGCGAAGCGTGACCAGGTTATTGTAAACACTCACCACCCAGAGCAGCATGGCGAAAAAGAGTGCAACGACCACCAACAGTCCGAGGATCATCAATATCAGGCCTTTCCCGCTTCCGTGCGCGCCTTGATAGCAAAGACGCGCCGCATTGTCACTTCTTTTCCTGCCGGCCTGCCGGCAACAACCGATCGATCTTCGCCTGCAACGCCTTCGCCTTTGCCTCGTCGCCCAGCGCCCGCGCCAGGTCGCGCGCCCGCTGGAAGAACTCGACCACGTTGTGATGTGTCGGGTAGGCGTCGCCGAGTCGTTCGTAAATGGCCAACGCCTGCGCTGTTTCCTTCCGCGCGACATGAGCCGTTGCCATTTTGACCGCCACCCGGATGTCGCGGTACGGATCGGCGGGCTTTTCGTCAGCCTTGCTGTACGCCTCGATCGCCTCCCGTTCACGGCGCGCTGCGCGCAGCATGTCACCCAGTTTTTCGTAAAGAACGGCGCTGTGCAATTCCCCGGCCTTGCTGCGGCAAAGCTCCTCCGCTTCCGTGGTTCCATCTTGCGCGACCAACAAGTTGACCCTCCGCAAATACGCCCATTCAACCTCCGTCTTGTGGTCAGCCTCCAGCCGCTGGATTTGCTCGTCCAACGAAGCAGCAAAGGGTCGGTACAGTGGATCCCCCTCGAACGTCGTCTGCCAGCTCAAAGCCGGCTCACTGTAGTACGCGGCCTCCAGAAACGGCGCGCCGGCCAGCAGCCGCTGAAAAAACATGTCGATATGGGGCGTGAGCGAAAGGTACGGTTCATACACGTTGCCCATCGTCGCCGCTGCCCCCTTCGCAAGCAGCGGCCCAACCCAAAACGCCGTGCGCGTCCGCACCGCCGCGCCACTGGACGAGTGCAGGTGATACGCGACGGCTCCTGTTTGGAAACGGAAGTCGGGACGGCGGAACGGCCCCACCACACGGTCCGAATACCAGCCGGCGTAAATCGCCGCGTCCGTCATCGGGTAATCCTCCGCAAACGTCTCGGGTTGTTCATCGAGATCACATTCGTAGCCCGACTGTTGAAAGGCGTGCCAGGCGTTGGTGATCCAGGTGTCACCCACGATGTAGCCCGGGTCGTGCGTGCCCTGCGCGTCGAAATACGCGCGCCCGTGCAGTCCGTAATGCTCGGCTGTCTGCGCGTCGTCGATCATTCGCCGTACGGTCTGCGCGTCAGGCCCGTCGAGGCGCCCCACCAGCAGTATCTCCTGGTTCAACGGCGGTCCGAATCGTTCAGAGGCGTTACCAAAGAATGGGTTGCGAAGCGGTCCCCGGATCGGCAGGCCGGTGGTGGGCAGGAGTGCAAGCTCGCTTTCGACGGAAGCTTCGTCCCTCTGTAATCCCTTCTTTGACTTGTCGGAGAAAAGCTCCTGAAGATTCGGGTCTGGAGCGATGCCCAACGGCACGCCGTACATCAACACGAGGTACGAAACTTTTGCGCTGACGGTGGCCAACGAGGGGACCTTGCCGAGCGCCGGGTCCATGACTGTTCGCGACTCTTGCTGGAGCAATCCCCGGTGGGTGAGGAACTGCCAGATCGGGTCGCGAATTTTCTCGTTGAACTGTTTGCGGGAGATCGTGTCCGCAACGGGGATGCCAATCTCGCAAATCTGGTTGGTCGGGACACCGCGTTTGCGGGCGTAGTAATCTGCGAGTGGTTTGCTATCGGGGTCCTCTGCGTTGTAGACAATCACGACGCGTTGCGCCGGATCATCGGCCGACGCTACGCGTGGCAGCCATAGCAGGACTGCCAACGCCGCAAACCAAAGTCGTGCCTTATGCCAGGTAACGCACTTCGCCATCGGCCACCTCGATTTGCATTCCATCGCAGGCCACGCGCACCTGCGGCGGCAGTTCTTTCTCGACCGCTTCGTGCTCGGCCTCGTGGCACAGGTGCGTGAGCAGCGTCAACTTCGCACCCACCTGCCCCGCCACTTCGCGCGCCTGATCGATGGTCAGGTGCGTCGGATGGGGACGGTGCCGCAGGGCGTCGAGCACCAGCACCGTCACGCCACGAATAGCATCGATCACTTCGGGGGACACGACATTGCAGTCCGTGACGTAAGCCACATCGCGTCCAAAGAGGAAACCGTACACCGTCATCTGTCCATGCAACAGCGGCAGTACGCGGAACGTCGTTCCCGCGACCTCGCATTGCTGGGCTGGTTGCATCGTGTGCAATTCAAAACTGGGCAACCCGGGCCATGCGGGTGTTTCCGTGCAGGCGTAGGAGAACATCCGCTGGATCGTCTCAATCGAATGTGGCGATCCGTAGATCGGCATTTTCTGTCCGGAGCGCTGGCAGAATACCCGCAAATCATCCAGCCCGAGGACATGATCGGCGTGAGTGTGCGTCATCAACACCGCGTCGACCCGGCGGATGTTCGCCCGCAACGCCTGCGTGCGAAAATCAGGCGTCGCATCCACGAGCAAACACCGGTCGCCGTTTTCAATGTAAACGGAGGGCCGCAGGCGTTTGTTGCGGGGATTGTCGGAGCGGCATACGGTGCAGTCACACCCAATCATCGGGATGCCATGACTCGTGCCCGTGCCCAGAAACGTGACGCGCATGCATCCATCATCCGTGAGCCTCGCGCCGTGGTCAAGTCCACGGCTCAGTGGATGGAGAAATTGCGGACGCGCCAGCGGTTCGCCGGCTGCCAGCCGCCGAGTTGAACCTGAAAGGAGCGGGGCACCGTGACTGTGTCCGGAATGCTGGAATCAACACCGTTGACGTTGATGTTCAGTTTACCGGCGGCAAGCACATTGATCTTCACGTGATATACTTTCCCGGCTTCCACCTTGAACGGCGGCCCGGTCCAGACAGGAAAACCTCGCGTTCCCTCCTGCCGGTCAATTTCCAAGCGATCGGCCGACCCATAATCTCCCGTGTTGCTGTAGATAATCCGGAACTTGGTCAACTGGCGAGGGATGACATCCAGAGGTTGTCCCGTCGGCAGGAAGTAAAGGTCGAAGCTGCCGTCACTGGCCGTGCGGCTCTCGAGCATTACGTCACATTCAATCGTCACGGGTGCAGCGTAGGCACGTTGCGTTCGCACATCCTGCCCGTGCAACAGCACGTCGCCCTGTCCCATCACAGCCGGCTCACCTCTTGGGCCATGCCAGTCCGAGTCCTTCGGGAATGGCAATCTGTCCCATGCGATTGGACGCGGCCCGGTGGCACACCCGATGCCCAACAGCGTGATCACCAGGACACCCAGAAGCGTTGCCTGTGTACGGTACATGGCCGGAGAGTACCGCAGGCGCGCCGGTCGCGCAATCTCCTCCGCAAAAAAGAACAGGGGCGCGGGTTGGCCGCGCCCCTGTTGAAACCGCCTGGAATTCTCTAGGCTGTTTCGAATTCCTTTTCCATCTCCGCCATTTCGGGCGAATCTGTCTTGGACTTATTCACGGCCCACGCGATGGCTGCCAGGGCCAAAACCGCGATGACGACCGCGATCCCATAAGAACTCTGCCCCGTGCCTTCCACACCCCCGACGGCGTGGAACTTCAGCACGATGGGCAACAACAGCAGGCTCACCATGTTCATGACCTTGATGAGCGGATTGATGGCCGGGCCGGCCGTGTCCTTCAACGGATCGCCAACCGTGTCGCCGGTGACTGCGGCCTTGTGTCGCTCGGAGCCTTTGCCCGTATTCCTGGCGAGGTCGCGCGGTTCGTCTTCGATCAACTTCTTGGCGTTGTCCCACGCGCCGCCCGCGTTGGCCATGAACACCGCCAGCAATTGTCCAACAAGGATCATACCGGCGAGGAACCCAGCCAGCGCCAGTGGTCCCAGCAGGAAGCCAACCGCCAATGGCGCCATGATTGCCAACAGGCCGGGCCCAATCAGTTCTTTCTGCGCCGCACTCGTGCAAATCCCGACCACACGCGCGTAATCGGGCGTCTTTGTTCCGGCCCAGATTTCCTTGTCGCGGAATTGCAAGCGGCACTCTTTGACAATCAGGAATGCCGCGCGACCGACGGCGCGAATCGTCATCGAGCTGAACAGGAACGGCACGGCACCACCGATGAGCAGCCCGATGAATAACGTGGGGTTGGCAACGGTGAGCATGCCGGCCACGTTGTTGTACTGCGCGGTGGTCATTTCGCTGATTTTTTCCTCACTGCCCATCGCCATGACGGCAATGAAACTGGCGAAGAGCGACACTGCCGCGATCACCGCCGAGCCGATGGCGATGCCCTTGGTTTCCGCCTTGGTGGTATTGCCGACGGAATCGAGGTCAGCCAGAATCTGCCGGGCCTTCTTGTATTTCTCCTCGCCCATCTCGGCCTTGTCATAACCCATTTCACCGATGCCGTTGGCGTTGTCGGCCACGGGGCCAAACACGTCCATCGAGATCGTGTTACCGGTGAGCGTCAACATGCCGATGCCGCACATGGCGACACCGTAGGCCACAAAGATCGGCGAGGTGCCGGAATAAATCGTCACCGACGCGCCAACGGCAATCGCGATGATGATGACCGCCCACACGGTGGATTCATAACCAACCGCAAACCCCTGGATGATGTTGGTCGCGTGACCTGTCTGGCAGGCTTTGGCCATGGACTTGACGGGGGCGTGCGTCGTGTGGGTGAAGTAGCTGGTGCACTTGTTCAGCGCCACTGCCAGAAATACGCCGATCAAGCACGTCCACGCGGGACGCAAATCCAGGCTGGCCTGCCCAAGGTTTGCCCACACCGGCAACTTGCTTAGGTCAGCCAATCCGTTCGTTATTGGATATCCGGCGAGCGCTTGATGGTATTGCATGAAATATCCAGCGTCGAACTTCAGATAGAACAATCCGACCAGGAAGAAGCCCACGACGCTGATCACCGAACCGATCAGGAAGCCGCGGTGCACCGAATCCAGCGCCGCATCACCCGAGTCGCCTTCCTTCGAGCGCACGCTGTAGGTGCTGATAATCGAGCCGATGACGCCGATGGCGCGCACCAGCAACGGGAAGATAACGCCCTTGTGACCAAATGAGGCGTAGCCGAGAATCATCGCGGCCACAATGGTCACTTCGTAGGACTCGAAAATGTCCGCCGCCATACCGGCGCAATCGCCGACGTTGTCGCCGACATTGTCCGCGATGGTCGCCGCGTTGCGCGGGTCATCTTCCGGAATGTCTTTCTCGACCTTGCCGACAAGGTCCGCGCCCACATCGGCCGCCTTGGTATAGATGCCGCCGCCGACACGCATGAACAGCGCGATCAACGTGCCGCCGAAGCCGAAGCCGAGCAGGACTTCATACGCCTTCTCGCCGTAGGCCATGAAAATCAACGTGCCGCCGAGCAGACCGAGGCCGTCCGTCAACATCCCGGTAATCGTGCCGGTGCGATACCCAACCTGCAGCGCCCCGCCGAACGAATTCCGCGCCGCCGCCGCGACGCGCAGATTGCCAAGTGTCGCGAACCGCATCCCGACGAAACCGACGGCGAAGCTGAAGAGCGAGCCCATCAGGAACGCGCCCGCGCGGCCGAAAGCGACCGGGTATTTCGCCTCGCTCGTGCCGGCGAGCGCCGTGAAGAAGAGCGCCACTGTCAAGACACCGATGAGCACGATGATTTTGCTGAACTGCTGCCCGAGGTACGCTTCGGCACCGGCGCGAATCGCCGCCGCCACCTTCTGCATCTTCGGCGTGCCCTGGTCGGCGTTCCTGACCTGGCCAACCAGCAGCATCGCGTAGCCCAAGCCCGCAAACGCCACACAAAGCACGGCCCACAACGCGTACTTTTCCCCGGATGAGTACCGGTCGCTGGTCATGAACGAGAAAAAGTGGAATTGTTCCGGTACTTTGCCAGCCAATTCCGCGACCTTCTCCTGGGCACGCGCCCAATTCGCCGCCAATAGCGTCAAGCCGCACAGGGCCATAGTGACGAATAATTTGAGACGCAGGCTTCCCTTGGTAATCCGCTGCATAGCACGATTCATTGATGCCGTCATAAGCTATTTTTTTCTCCTAAGTACAGGTGAGACGCGCAGAGGCTACAGAACCTCCGCGGCATTGGAAAGAGAAAAATGGGAATTACCCCCAAACGAACGGAAGGCGCTTATTTACCAAGCCAACTCCTTCACTAGCTGCGGTATAGGCGAAGCAGGCTCGACCGCTATTACTTGTATTTTGCGGGGAGAACCTTGCCCTTGCGCGCGCTGAGGTCGGCCAGGTCGAGAATGTGAATTGGACGGCGCGCCCATTCGGGTGTGATGACAAGTTTGGCGCCCTTGGTCAGATGGTCGGCGATATTCTGGTAAAAGCGCCAACCTTCGCTCACAGGATTCCGGAACTTCTGGATCTTCGTTCCCGCCCCGTTCTGGCGGAGGCATTCGTTGAACGTCCAGTCGAGCACGTACGATCCTTCCGTGCCCGTGATTTCGAGGAAACCGGGGCGTGGATTGGAGTTGAGCGTGGAAATCAGCAAGGTCAGCCACTGGCCGTTGCGGAAGCGGACACTGGCGAAGGCTTCGTCCTCGTTGCTGTCCTTCTTCCATTTCGTTCGCGGGGCCCAGTAACCGGTCTTGGCGTAGCCCGCTACCTCAACAATGTCCGAGCGGATGATTTGGAGGCCGTATTCCAACAAGTGCACGCCCCAATCGTAGAGGATGCCGCCCGAAATCGATTTGCTGGTGCGCCACCAATCACTGGGTTTGTTGCGTGACCCCCAACGCGCCTCGACGCGCACGACGTCGCCGACGAGGCCGGACCGGATGTGTTGCACGGCATTCAGGATCGGGCCGTCCCAATGGCGATTGTGATACGTCGAGAGCACGACACCGCTCCTCTTCGCGGCCGCAATCATCGCGTCGCATTCGGCAGTCTTGATCGCCATGGGCTTTTCGCAAACCACATGCCGCCCCGCCTTCAGGGCGAGCAGCGCGAGGGGGGCGTGTGTGTTGTGCGGCGTGATGACGGTGACGAGGTCCACCTTCGACTTCTTGAGCATCGCGGGGAGTGACGGATACGTCTCGATGTTCTGGAAATCCTGTGTGGCGGCGGCGAGACGCGTGGGATCGATCTCAGCCACGGCGGTTGGGGTCATGCCTGCCCGCTGCATTTCCTGCAAATGCACGCGGCCCATGTTAAATGCGCCGCCGTAACCGACGACCCCCACTTTGATGTCACTGGCCCGCTTGTATTTCTTCATCAAGCCTCGCTGCGAGCATGGCAATCTCAAATCCACGGCCTTATGTCAATGAGAGACTGCACCCACATCGGAGGAAAGACGCGCCGGCGCTGGCTTTCCACAAGCTTGGTGCTATTTTAATTCGATGAAGCAGGAGGAATGACAAGATGAGAATTACATCTGTGATGACATTAACGATCCTTGCCGTTGCGCTGTCCATTGGGACGGCTTCGCGCGTGAAGGCTGCCGAGGCCGCGGCGATGACATTCACCGGCCAGGTCCAGGGCGTGGATGTGGCGCAAGGCTACGTGGTCGTCCGCGGCCCAAAGCCGGGAACAGAGAGCGGTAACGCCAGCGGCCAGGTTAGCGTCCTGATATTGGTTGCGAAAATGTTCAAGGTCGATAAAACCGCCACGATCTCGGTCGGCGGCAAGACCAAGACAAACCTCGCTGACGTCAAAAATGGTGATCCGATCCAGGTCAGCTATGTCCAGGCTCCCAACGGGCAGTTTCTCGCCAAGTCCGTGACCGATTCGGCGGGTCCACCCGCCAATCAAACGTCCCAACCGTCCCGTTACTAGACAGACTGGCGGGGAGACCTTCGGTCGAAAACCGTGCGGGGGAGATTGCCGCGAAAACATCGTCGCGGGTTTGCCGCAGACGACAGCGGCGTGTCGTCGGACTCCGCTCCGTCCGACTCGGCTCTCGCACAACCTTATTCTGTTAGGGGCTCTTGGGCAGCTTCAATTTCTCCAAGGCGACGCCTTCGCGCCGCAGGATTGTGGCTTCGACCTTAGGGACGTACATCTGGGTTTCGGCGGGAAGACGCGTCGCAATCTCGTCATAGGTGTGCGCCGCATATTTCGTTAAGAGGCGGCTGACGGTTCCCTCCCCCGCATTGTAAGCGGCGATGGATAAACGCCAGTCGCCAAATTGGCCATACAGGTACTTCAAATATTTCGCCGCAGCGCGTCCATTTTTTTCGGGCTGGCGACGCTGGTCCCAGGGCGACAATGCCAGCCCCAGCGACTTCGCGGTCTCGGGCATTAGCTGAAACAGACCCGCCGCCCCACTTGGACTTCGCGCGAGCGTGTCGAATCCCGATTCCACCTCTGCCAACCAGACCAACTCGGCGGGCACACCTTCCGCCACGAAGATTGGTTTGAGCCGCGCGACGTACACCGGCGCCCCCGGCGGCAAATCCTCCATCTGCATGCGTTCCTGCCAGGCGCGGCGTTCCATGCCCGGTGTGGGATTCGCTAACGGCACCGGCGGAGGGCGTAGCTCCAGGTTTGTCGGCGGAATGGAGATCTTCAGTTGATCGGCGACGGCGAGATAATCGAGCCGCGTGCGCAACCATGCTGCATACGGCTGCGTCTCCGCGTGTTGATCCAGCAGCGGCAACGCGGCGGTTGCCATGTCCCGCAGCGGGGCAAGTTCCAACACGTACTCGCCCTGGAACCGCTTCTGCAGTTCGCGGCACACCGCCTGCAGTTGCGCCTCGTCGAGGTCCGTCAACGCCGGCAACGCGGACAAGTCGAGGTTCGTCAGCACTGATTCGTCGAACTGTCCGAGCGCATCTTCCCACGCCAGCGTAGCGGCGCTGACCTGCTGAGAACCGGACGGAATCAGTCCCATCCCCACCACGAAAACGATTGTGAAAAACTTCAATGTCATCCGAAAGTTCACCACGAATTGCACGAAGTAGACACGAAGAACACGAAGGGGGCAAGAATTGAACAGGAGGGCACGGAGTACACGGAGCCTGCCGGTGACCGCGAAGGGGCTTCTATTTGTGCTTTCATCGTCGTTCGGGCAGGGGTTTAATGGGGTGTTGTCGTTAGGCAAAAGATGAATGTCACAGGGCAAACCCTCATTCTGCGATTCATTGCCATTGCCTTTTACCTTGCGGCTTGGTTCGCATTCGCTCGCACCCTGCCTGGTGGCATCGTGCTTTTTGGGGTCGGCGTGGTCTTCTCAATCTTGGCGCGGAGACGTAGACGACGAAGTGAATCACGACTCAACGAGCAGCAGAAGAAGAAGATGTTCATCGTAATTCTTGGCGCGTCCATTGTGGGCTATGTGGGCACCCCCGTCGTCCTTTACTGGTATGACCCAAGGACAGATATTCGGATGCTGATGCTGATTTCTGCGGTTCTATTCGCACTGACGATCGGCTACTATTACTGGTGGGTATTCAAGAAAGGAGCCAGCTAGCCGCTGAAGACGATATGCAAATTGGTTCTCAGGAACTTTTTCTTTGGGCGCTGCTCGTGTTGAGCGGAGTACAGTTCCTCTTCCCCGATTTGTTTTGGTCCTGGAGTGAAGGCTGGAAAGTTCAAGGTGACAGCGAGCCGTCTGACTCGTGGCTTTTCATGACGCGCTTCGGTAGCTTTATCGGCGTCATCATCATCGGCTACATGCTTTATAAGGTCAGACATCCCAGCTTTTAGATTTTTCGGTGGGAGATTTGCCCGACGATGAACTGGAACAGGATTCTTTCGGGGTTGGTGGCGGTGACTACCACGAATTGCACGAAGCAGACACGAAGGGCACGAAGCGGAGGCAGGAATTCAACAGGAGGGCGCGGAGTACACGGAGGGGGCAGCGATCTTCGCCATTTTCCACCTCGCCTGCATCTGGTTTGCGGATGAGATGGGCGGTTACATTGGGCCGACATCGAGTGGGTACATTACCAATACAACACCCGGTATGCTGGTTTGCATCGGAGGCTGGCTGTTACTACTCATGCCGGTTCTCGTTGGGATTGGGTGGGCGATTTGGGGGTGACTCCGATTACCTGCTATGATAACGGAAAACGAACTGACCTTTTTCGCCATGAGACGAGCCTCCCCAAGCGACGTGCCGCAACTGGTTGCGATGATGGATGAGTTCCACGCTGAGTTTGGTTATCCGCTGAATCATCAGCATGCTACCGAGGCGTTCGCGACGCTGCTGGCCGACGACCGACTCGGCTGCGTGTGGTTCATTCAGGCAGACGGCCAGGATGTCGGCTACGTGGTTCTGACGCTGTGCTACAGCATGGAGTGCGGAGGCGCCATCGCAATCGTGGACGACCTTTTTATTCGGTTACCGTTTCGTCGGGCCGGTCTTGCCACGGCGGCGCTAGCAGAGGTTCGCGCGTTCTGCGTCCGGGGCGGTGTTCGTGCCATCCATGTCGAGACCGGCCGAGACAATGCCGCGGCATTGTCCGTGTACCGGCAAGCCGGGTTCAGGGACGACGACCGCCAGCATCTGACACTTCGATTAGCCAACCTGACGCACGAAGGTTGAGCGAGAGAGTGTGACCGTGGCTGTTGTTGCTCATGCCGGTTCTCTTTGCGATTGGGTATGCGATTTGGGGTTGAGCGAATTGTTTACGGCGAGTTTGGATGTGAGCCCAGATTTCTTGGGAATAAGGGCTCCACTATGCACTTATTCATCCCTGACCCCTTTACGTTTTTTAGGTTGGCTTCTTCCCAATGAAAATTAGCAGGGTCTAGTCCAAATTGTTGAATGAACGTAGAAAGCTGGTTCTTTTGCGATTTTAATAGCTCGGTTCGCACGGTCTTGAATCTATCAAGACAGTCGCACCATTTCAATCAACGGATGATTTGCCGAGAGGAAGCGCGTGAGGATGTCACATGTCCGGAGTTGAGCCCTTGGGCATCCAAACGCGTCTACGCGAAAAACTGCGCGACCAATATAAGACTCTTTTTGATCCGCTCAACCGAAGGATTGTTTTTCGCGGCCAGTCTGTCCGGCCTCCCCTTAAGAGCGTCCCACAGTGAGCTATCAAATTCAGTTACTGTCCATATGCTTTCTTTGATCGAGATAGAGAGGAATCCCAGACAGTCGAAGGCTATTAGCCATCCATAGGCGTAATCAATATCGAACGCCAGATCCTTGTGCGAAACTTTCGAGGCAATATCCTTGAGCGTAAACGATTTTTTTGAGTGGAACGAAGTATGGGCAACAGCTAGTGCTACGAACCCGAGATTTGATGTGTACTGTGCTAATCGCTCAATCATTTTTGCTCGATCCTGCGGCATCTTCTCTGGCGGAGCCCCCTCAGCGAATTTGTTGGAATATGACTCGACCATCACACGTGTGGCCTCGACTTTCGACCCCATTTCCTGAAGCAAGCTCGGAACGTTTCCCACTTTCTTTTCTAATTCCGCAGTGGAATGGATCAGCATGCCCGACGCGTCACCGATTTCTTTCGACGCGCGTTCCAGCATTCCTGCCTGGCGGGAATGAGTGGCGTTGGAAAAAAAGGCGTACACAATCGCTAGAAGTGATAACACAAGGGAAGTCAACGTAAGCGCGAACGTCAAATAGTTAACTAACTCCTGTATGGCGCCCCACTTGATTGTAAGCACCAGAATGTCAACAGCCAGTAGAATTCCGATGATGTATGCGAAATGGATCTTTGAAGTGTCATTCATAGTAACTCCGCGCGATTGTTAAAAGACCTTTATGATACCGCCTACAATTCAGCAGTCCAGTTTCAAATCTGAGCAACTTCTGCGAAGTCCTTGACCGGGCCGGCTCTGAAAATAAGGCCTTGAGTCAGGCCTATATATTGCGCATTTAACTGGTGTGCCAAAACGCTGCTCGCGAGGGCGCCCGCGATTATTATGTGAGTGGCATGTGTGGCCGCTACACCCTAACTGCGGATTTGAAGAAGGTGGCTGACCGGTTCGGCGCGCCAATGCCGACGGAGGATTGGGCGACGTGTTTGCCGCCCAAGTACAACATCGCCCCGACACAGGCTGTGATTGTCGTGGGTGATGACGGGAAGCGATATTTGAAGCCGATGCAATGGGGGCTGATTCCGTCCTGGGCGAAGGACGCCAGTATTGGCAATCGGATGATCAACGCGCGAGTTGAAACCCTGGCGGAAAAGCCGGCTTTTCGGGCAGCGCTGAAGAAACGGCGGTGCATCATTCCGGCGGACGGGTTTTATGAATGGCCCACTATCGCCAAGCTCAGACAACACCCCCGTCCGAGTGGGTTACTGACTATGGCCTTTCCAATGACGGCAGATAAGATCGCCGGGAAGATGAAACAGCCCGTGCGGATCGTGTTGAAGAGCCGGGAGCCGTTTGGGTTTGCCGGCCTTTGGGAGCATTGGAAGTCGCCCGACGGCGAAGAAATCCTGTCTTGCACCATCATCACGACCGAAGCGAATGAGTTGTTGAAAGCGCTGCATGAGCGGATGCCGGTCATCCTGACACGGGACGATGAGGCGGCGTGGTTGGACCCGAAAACTCAGGACCCGGAGAAGCTATTGCCGCTGTTGAAGCAGTATCCGGCGGAGGAGTTGGAGTTTTACCCGGTGTCGCGGGACGTGAATTCGCCGGTGGTTGACAAGGCGAGTAACATCGAAGCCATAACGGAGGGTGCATCATGTTGAAGTGGGGACAAACTTTTCAAGTGAACCTGCCAAAGCGGTTCGAGGCCTGGCTGGAGGATTTGCGGGACCGACACCCGCAGTACAGCAACGAGGAGATCCTGTTCGCGGCGCTGGCTTGTGGGTTGGACTGGTTGCGGCGGGACGAAAAGCTGGCGATGAAGTTGAGGCGGTGGTATCCGCCGGAGACGCCGAAGGAGCAATTTACACGTGTGGCGGTCAAGATCCTGAGTGGAAGGATCTGCGGATACACACCGAGACCGCGGCCACGGTTGTATCGGGGGATTTATTTCGGTGACGGTCTGGGGCCGTGGTGAGCTTCTTCCGGATGAACTGGCCCAAGCCCCGCAATCCTGTGGAATCCCGTCGCATGACGGGACTCAGCATGACAGAGTGAGGAATCGAGGCATCCGCCCCTTTATCCCCGCCGCGTGAGGGCACGCGGCCTACAACTTCAGGGGGGATTCCGCCCAAACAAACGGGCGGGACGCCCGTTCTACGGTTGAGCGGTGGTTTCGTGTCTCGCCGATTCTGCTTGGTGATCGCGGATCGAACACAGAATGCGCTGCTCCTTGGCTTTGCGGTCGGTTTTCGGCCATTGGCCACGGGCTTCGACTTCGCGGAGCGCAGCCATCAAGGTCTCGACGCGCTCGTCAGGCGTCTTGCGGAGGTTCCGCCGAATGGTTTCGTCGAGGTGCAGGTTCATTGGAGGAATTGTAACAGGTTGGGTGCGAATACACAACCATCCTCCGGCAGTCAGCGCCCGCGGTTGCAACGGCCCGCGCTTAGCAAGCACGGCTACAACGGAAGGCGCGAGAAGTACCCACTTCCTGTCCCTCCGATTCGCCGCCGCTCTTCGAGCTTCCGCCGCCGCGCTACGCGCTATGGCGGACGAGATGGAGGAGCCTACTTCGCCAAGACTACGAAGGACGGACTCGTCCGACTCGGGAGGGGCATCTGTCCGCATATCGTAAAACGATATATTTTGCTGGACAGGGTAGTTTGGGAGGGGTATGGTGAGAAACCATGCGGACATTTTGGATTTTCGATTGCCGATTTCGGATTGGCAATGGGGAAAGGGCGTGGTGGAAATGATCCGGGAGACCGATCGGTCGATTAACGTGCGCGGTCAGGAGATCGGCGCACAACGGCGCGATCAACCCGCGCAGAGCGAAACGGCGCTTCACAGAAGCGCCGCTACAACTGGCGAGGCAGGGGTTTTGAAAAATACGCAAACTGCGAAACGAACTCCCCCCTTATCTATTGGAACCGGAATACATTACGCGGATGGGTCTAGAACGGATGAACGTTCAACGCTCAAAGGATGGACAGATCTGGTTTGGGAGATTGATCGGTGAGACCAAGGCGGGAATTATCTGCTCGTGCCGCTCTGCGAGTGAGAGACCCTTCGACTTCGCTCAGGGTGACAGCCGGGGAGACGCGAGCGAAAGAAATGTGCCGTTCTACCAAACGAACCCACCGTTTTTTGGCGAAGTTTTTTATGGATGTGCCTATGAATGCATTGGTTGCATTTGAAAGTTACGAGAGAAATCGGTGGGTTCGTTTTGGAAAACGAACCCACCGGTTCGCCTTCGCTAAGGCTACGGCGCGACTCGGATGGCGATTTTGGTGGGGTTCGGTTGCCGCGACAACTACTTCGCGGCATCTCGTCCGACTCGGTTTGGAAAACGAACCCACCGGTGAGGGGTTTAGGGTCAGTTTAGAGTGATTGTTCTTTGAAATATGGGTTCTTTTAGGGGAAACGAAGCCGCTGAGGGGTTGTGAATCCCCCGCCCCGAAAGGAATTCGGGGCGGGCGGGCAGATTCGTGGCTTGCGTTCGCCGCGGAAATGTGGTCTATTAAGGGTCCCGACGGATCCGGCTGCTTGGGCGGCCAAGGAAAGCGATAGTACATATATTATGATGGACCAACTAGTTGATGTCGAAGGTGTCGTGACGAAAGTCCTGCCCGGCACGATGTTTCATGTCGAGCTGCAGAACAAACGTCAAGTGTTGGCCCATATCTCGGGCAAGATGCGCAAACGGTTCATCCGCCTGTCCATCGGCGATCGCGTGAAGATGGAAATGACGCCGTACGACCTCGGCAAAGCCCGCATTGTTTACCGCCTCAGTTAGGCCCGCAGCGCTGTTGTGATCTCCAAGCGCGTCATTGTCGGGCTGATTATCGAGCAGCTTACCGAGCAACTCACCACCCTCGCGGGAGCTTCGCGGGCGATGCATGCCGATGCGTCCGACGAACAGAGCAAGCCCGAGGACAAGTACGATACGCGCGGGCTTGAGACGGCGTACCTCGCCAGTTCGCAAGCCCGTATGGCCACCGAAACCGAACAGGCGCTGGCGGTTTACCAGGCGCTCGAACTGAAAAAGTTTCTGGAAAAGACCCCCATCGATGTGACGGCCCTGGTGGAGTTGGAATTCGACGGAACGCGCAGCCTGCACTTCCTCGGCCCGAAAGGCGGCGGGATGGAGATCCGTCACAAAGGGACGGAGATCCTCGTCATCACCCCCGAGTCCCCTCTTGGCCAGCAGTTACTCGGGAAGAAAACGGGCGACTCGATCAAGTTTCAGACGCGCGGACCGGCGCAGGAATTCCGCATTGCGTCGGTCCGCTGAGCGTCTGTCACGTTTAGAATTTCACGGCGAGTACCACACTGTGTTCGTGCTTGAAGAGCGGCGTGGATTCGTGGAGTTCCTTGCTGGTGAGATTGAAGACCTTGATCACCTTCTCGTCATCGGTCACGACGACGGCATCGGCGCCATGCTGTTTGGCCTGGTTGGCGACGTTGCGCATCCGGTGTTTTTCCGAGCCGAGTCCTTCGTCGAAGGCCTTGCCGACGACTTCGACACCTTCATCGCGTTTGTCGGTAATGCGGCCGAGCACCTTGTAGCTTTTGTCCGGCAGGCCGACGTAGATGGGGATCGAGTAGTCCTTGTTGATCTCCGCGTTGGTGCCGGTCGGCCAACTTTGCGAGCCGTCGTACGCCGTGAAGGCGGTGTCGCCTACTTTCGTCTCTTCCTTGTCCTTGGCGGCGGCGTTCAGCGAACAAGCGACGCAGAGGCTTAATACAACCGGGAATGTCACCGATAGCCATTTCATTGTGTGTCTCCTTTCCAACTGTAAAATATAGGCCTTTCTCATTCACCTTGCAACCGTTGCTCTATATTCGTCACGGTGTGAGCCCCCGGGCTTTCGCACTCGACAAGGTTTGCACCCGCGCTACAATGACCCGGCTGGGAAGGGCACACCGATGAGCGAGCCGGCGCAAAGCGCAAAGACTATCCCGGACCCGATTGGCTATGCGCCCGATGAACCGATCTTTGATGGTTCACCTGTCGGGATTCAACTGCACACGGACTTCGGCAACTACGAGTTGCTCGAGGAGTTGGGCCGCGGCGCGATGGGCGTCGTCTACAAGGCCCGTCAACGAGACCTCGATCGTTTGGTCGCTATCAAAGTCATCCTTGCCGGCCGGCTGGCCACGCCGCAGCAAGTGCAACGTTTCCGCGACGAGGCGCGGGCCGCCGCCAAACTACAGCACGCCAACGTCGTTCGCGTCTACGACGCGGGGGAGGTGCGCGGGAACCATTTCTTCGCGATGGAATACATTGTGGGGCGGAGTTTGGCGGACGTGATGCAAACCCGTCGGTTGACGTTTGAGGAGATCGCCGAACTGATCAGCGCCGTCGCGCGCGCCATCGACCACCTCCATTCGCAGGGCATCCTGCACCGGGACCTGAAACCTTCCAACATCATCATCGATGAGCAAGAGCGGCCATTCGTGACGGACTTCGGGTTGGCGATGTTGCTGGATCGCAATGACAAGTCCGGCATGCCCTTGACGGTTGCGGGCACGCCCAATTATATGGCGCCAGAGCAGGCGGCTGGCACGCTCGTCAGCCCGCGCACGGATGTTTTCGGCCTCGGCGCGGTGCTCTACCACCTCATGGCGAACCGTCCGCCCTTTGAGGCGGCCTCCACGGTGGACACGCTGGTGCAGGTCATGGAAGGCGAGCCGCCGCGACCACGCCAACTCAATGCGCAGATCCCGGCGGAGCTGGAAACGATTTGCCTCCGCTGCCTCGAGAAACGGCCGGAGCAACGCTACGCGTCCGCCGCCGCCCTGGCCGATGATTTGGACCGGTTTCTGCGCGGTGAAGCAGTCGAGTCACGGCCTTTGGGATTGGTACATCAGCTGCAAAGCTGGGCGCGTCGTCAACCGGCCCTCGTGGCGCGTCTCAGCGGACTGGCGGCCTGCGCTGTGATCGCCCAGATCAACTACCATGTGTTCCATGACGAGCTGCTGCCGCAACAAAAAAATGTTTTAATCACCCTGGCTGTATGGGGCGTCGTATCGATCTTCTGCCAATGGTTGCTCGAGAAGGAGCGCTGGAACCATTACGCGCGCCTGATGTGGGCAGCCGCCGACGTGCTGCTGATGACGACGTTGATCCGTATCCTGGGCGCGGCCAACAGCGCGCTGGTCGCCGGCTACGCGCTGGCGATTACCGGCGCGGGACTCTGGCTTCGTGAACAGATCGTCTGGTTGGTCACTCTCACTTCCGTGGTCGGCTACGCGGTGCTGGTGGCGGATGGCTACCTTCATTACCAGGTCATGCCTCCGCCTCACTGGCACTTCGTTTTCTTAACGTTGCTCGTCGTCCTCGGCTGGGTCGTCGCCTACCAAGTCCGTCGCATCCGCAAACTCAGCCGTCACTATAGACACTAAGCTTAGCGCACCGACTTCTCCAGACACGCGCTGCTTGGGGCTTGAAGCCGGGAGGAAATTCCTGTATTCATCAAGTCCAACAGCAACCGATATCCGATTGTCAAAGGAGGACAAAATGAAGGGACATCTGGCTCGCGTTATATTGTGCGCCGCATTGCTGACCCCGGCCGTCGCGCCAGGGTTGGCGGCTGCTGCGGACAAACAGCCCAACCAGTTCAACCAGGACATGAAGCACGATCTGAAGTACCACGGATCGATCACGGCCATCGACACCACCGCCGGCACGGTGACCGTCAAGAGCAAGGAAAAGGGGGCGTTGACCATGACCGTTACCAAGGACAGCCTGCTTTTCGTCAAACATAAGAAAGGCCCGGCGGCGCTGGGCGATTTCAAGGTTGGCGAAGAAGTGCATGTGCTGTATGCCCAGTCCGGCGGGACCGTTCTGGCCCACAGCATGTGGCATCCGGGCGCCAATCCCAGCGAGAAACAGCGCGAGATCGAAAACAAGACTCCGTAATCCAACTGCGTAGCTACACCCGTTCGCAGGCTCTGTCGCCGTCGGCCGAAAAATCGGCGGCGGCAACGAGAGCCGTGTTGCAATCGCAAACTGACTCCGTCGGTTCGCACTTGCACATGCCTCTGCCACGCTGCTATGACTGACCCGCTATGGGCGCACAATGGAAACAAAAGGGCCGTGAAGCGAGCGCGTTGAAGCGTGGGCAAGTATTCGGCAAACTCGCCAAGGAAATCGTTGTCGCTGCCAAGGCGGGCGGCGCCGATCCCGACCTGAACGCGCGGTTGTTCGCCGCGATCGAGGCCGCGAAGAAACATTCCGTGCCCCGCGATACGATTGAGCGGGCTGTGAAAAAGGGCGCGGGACTCACGGGCGAGCAGGTCAACTATGAACTCGTGACTTACGAAGGCTTCGCACCACACAAAGTCCCGGTCATCGTCGAGTGTCTCACCGACAATCGCAGCCGCACGGCGCCCGAGATTCGCGTGCTCTTCAAGGCCGGCCAACTCGGCGCCATTGGCAGCGTCGCCTGGATGTTCAACCACGTCGGCGTCGTCGAAGCTCATCACACCAATGCCGCGCAGGACCTCGAGACCGTCGCCATCGAAGCGGGCGCCCAAAACGTCGAACCGGAAACCCATGATGTGCCGGCCGGCCACGTCGGCGCGCGCTTTTTTTGCGATCCCGCCGATCTGGATACCGTGAGCAAGTTTTTGTCGAACGCCGGCTGGATCGTCACGGCTTCCGAGATGAGTTACGTCGCCAAGAACACTGTTGACGTGCCCGAAGCGCAGCGCCCCGAGGTCATCGCGTTCCTTACCGCCATTGACGAACACGACGACGTCCATCGCGTCTACACCGCGATGAAGTGATGGCCGTTCGAGAGCGAACGGCGTCAATGTGATGGCCAAAAACCATCGTACAGCAGCTTCAGCGTGAGGGCGACGACCACTATTAGGAATACCGGGCGAATGAATCTTGCTCCTCGTTGGATGACTTCGCGGGCGCCAAAACGCGCGCCAATGAGTTGTCCCGCCGCCATGACCACGCCATAGTCGTAGTGGACGCGTCGACCGATGATAAAAACGATCAGTGAGAACAGGTTACTGGTAAAATTCATCGCCTTGGTGTAACCCGTCGCCTTCGTCATGTTGAATCCCAGAAAGAACATGAACACCACCGCCCAGAATGATCCGGTGCCTGGCCCGAAGAACCCGTCGTAAAACCCCAAACCCAGCCCAAAAATTGGATAGAACATTCCGGCCTTGATCCGCGGCTGTATTTCTTTGGATCCGATTCCCGGTCTCACGATCAAATAGATGATAATCCCCACGAGCAGGATCGGAATCAATTGCTTCAGGAACGCCGGGTCAACCCGCAACACCGCCAGCGCCCCCAACGAAGTCCCAACTAAGGTGAATAAGATCCCCGACCAACATTCCTGAAGATTGACCACGCCGGCGCGGGCATAGTGAAACGTTGCACTGCCCGAGCCGAAGGATGACTGGAATTTATTCGTTCCCAAGGCGTCCTTCGGCGGCAACCCAAGACTTAGCAGCATGGGCAATGTGATCAGCCCTCCGCCACCCGCAACTGTGTCCACGAACCCCGCCGCCAAGCCGGTTCCAAACAGGATGGCATACTGCCCGAGGGAATCCATGGCGGCGAAGTCTACTCTCTCCGCACTGCCTTCTTCAACATGGCTGGAGACGTATCGAAGAAACTCGCTGGGACTATGGGTCTGGCGCAATGTTTTAGGTTGCTTTTTGCAGGCACCTTCCCTACTCTGCCGCCTTCGGAAGCCCCTTGTGACCGCGTGCAGCCATCGCGGGATCCGTAACGGCGCGGGCTTGTTAGCCTGCGCCATTGTCGCGTTTTTTTCTGCCTCCACCACAACGGCTTCGACAAACGTCGCCGGAACCGTCATCGCGCCCTCGCACAATGATAAATCGGGTCTGGCGGGCTTTGCTCTCCAGATGGTCAGCCAGATTCAGTCCCAACAGCAAGAGACCTTGCAAGCGGTCCAGGATTCCCAACGGCAAAACGCGGAAACCATCCGCTTTCTCGTCACCCGGCTCAAAATTGCGATCGCGGTTGGAATGCTTCTGGCGGCCGGCATAGTAGCCGTGCTGCTTTACGTGCGAGCCGCTTTGCGATCGATCCAGCGTCGGCTGCGACCGATTCCGATGCCGTCTCCCACCGGCGGAATCACCCAGCGCCTCGCGTCGTTGCTGGAGACCGGTGAACACCTGCTCGACGTGAAACAACCGGGTAGCGCCCTCGTCTGCTTCGAGGAAGTGCTCGCCCTTGATGCTCACCATGCCAGGGCCCACGTAAAAAAGGCCGCGGCCCTCGAACAACTCGGCCGTCTGGACGAAGCTCTCGCCTGTTATGACCATGCCATCGCGCTGGACGATTCCCTCGCCGATGCCTACGTCGGCAAGGGAGCCATCTATAACCGGCTCGAGCGTTATCGCGAGGCGCTCGAATGCTACGAACACGCCGCCCATCTCCAGCCCACAATTAACATTTCCCAATTTCACTCTGTCCACTGAGCCGACGCCCCGGCGGGATCCTTACAGCGTGGGCGGCACGAACGTGCCGGGCCTTTGCACAAACCAGGTCCGCACATCGGTCACGTAATCGTTGCCCAGCGCGATCCCGATCTGAACCTGGCCGCTGATGGGTGTGGGAAAGTCAAAGCCCTTGGCGGAGATTTTAAATGTACCCGCCACTCCATTGAACTGCGCCGAGACACTCACGTTGCTGGACACCACGGAATTCGCGTTACTGGTCACCATCGAAATCACATGCTCCTTCGCGTTCACCGTGCCGTTATGAAATTTCCAGCCGGTGCTGTCGGGCGACAGCGTCAGCATCAATGGATTCGTCGGATCGCCGAGGGTCAACACCAGTATGTCATTGCTACCGAACGCGTGGTCGGACTCACCGATAAACGCGAATGTGCCGTGTACGTTCAAACTGTCGCCGGCCGTCTTGCCACCATCTTTCGCCACGCCCATCAACGATGTAATCGCCATCGTCGGCGATGCGCTCCGCGGCACAAATGTCAGCGAAAAAACCTGGGTGTCCACATCAGGATTCTGGGGGTTAAAGCCGTGCGCGCGATCCTGAACGCCGATGACCAGGTCGACCGCGCCAGTGAGTGTCACATCGGGCCGAAACCACATCCGGGTCATGCTCTGAGTGTGGTTCCTGCCCAGCGTCCCTTTCGTGTCCGGAATAATCGTGGCTACGATGTTCGTTAGCGGCTGCGATTCGAAGATGTTCCCCGACGATATGAATGAATCCGCATAGCCGTCCGCGATGAACATGGGATCGCCGTCGATGTCCGTGCTCGTAACAATGAACGTCGCGGCCGTGTTCTGCGTGACGACAATGCTGCTGGGAATCGGCCCGAGAAACGGCGGCGAATTGTTCGCGTCGGCGATGACCTTGACCCCCAGCATCTGCGTCGTGAATTGATGTTCGGCGTTCGTCGCGCTCACCGTCACCGTCACTACGCCCGTAAACTTCGGTGCCGCCGTCAGGCGCAGCACACCGTCCTGCGAGTTGTTGATGATCGTCGCGCTATTGATGACCACGTCCGTCAACGGCCGGTCATTGTTCCCCGTGTCAACCGGCGTCGACGTGATGTCCGAAAGCACATCAAAGCCGCTCGTCAGTTGGCCAAAGATCGGCTGGTGGAAGTTCAGAAACTCGGGCGACGTGTTGTTCGGATTGTCGATCGAAAGACCCGTATCGGTGATGAAAAACTGCGAGTTATTGGAATCATGGAAACTGGCGCCTAAGTTGGCCATGGCCAACTGGCCGAACCCGTCATAGGTCAGTGTCGCGACAAACTCATCATCGAGAGTCTGGTCCGATTCGAAATTGGCATTGGTCGTCGCGCCGCCCGCCTGAGCCACGAAGCCCTGGATCACGCGATGAAAGATCAGGCCGTTGTAGAAATTGCTGTTCACCAGGTCGATGATGCGCCCCGTCGTCTTTGGGGTGAGATCCGCAAAAAGCTGCAGCCGCAGGTCGCCCGTGAACGGGTCACCGTTGCCGTCCACACCACTCACGTTCAAGACCAGGCTGGGATTGCTACTCGGCGCGATCGCCGCCGTCACCCCCTTCTTGTCGACGGTTGCCGAGAACCTCAATGGTTGCCCATCCGGATCAGAACCCGTCAGCGGCATCTGGAACGTTTGCCCCCGGGGCATGGTGATATTCGTCACCACCAGCGTCAGGCTCACCGCCCGTGCCTCCACGGCAAACAGAACCAACCCGCAAACACAAACAGCCCTGCACGCCCATCGTCGCCAGGGCCATGAGAAAATTCCGGGATTCACCCTCATAGCATTACCTTTCGACCGCCCTCCCGTCAAACCCCAAACCAGTCCGCCCAGCGGTGACGCCGAACACCTCTCCTTTCGTTGAATATCTCCCATAGACCCCCTCAAAATGGGTTCGTTTTTCCAGAACGAACCCATTTGCAAATCCCTCTGCAACCTGCATAAGTTTCTATAAATACCGCTGATACACCAAAAACTTCGCGAAAACCAAATGGGTTCGTTTCGTAGAAACATATATAGGGGGGTCTTGCGGGCGAGTTGCGCACAGCAACAAGTCGTGCCATAGCCTTGGCGAAGGCGGATCACTTCATCACGTCCATCATCAATGGCGCCGACACCTTCTCACCCTCGCGCCGACGTTGCAACCGCTCCAGTTGGTTCATCGCCCGATACAACTGCCGATCCAACCCGCCCTCATACCTCATGATCTTCCCCAGCACCCCCGCCGACGGCAACACATCCGCCGCCTGCTGCGCCGTCTCCTCCTTGTTCTCCCGGTCCTTCCACTGGCGGCTCAATTCCGCCTGCCAGCCGAGCGTCGCCTCCACGTATCGCGCCACCGCCGTCCGATGCGTCTCCTTCAAATCTTCCGGGCTCAACCCGTCCGGATTCGCCAAAAACCTCGCCCGATACCCCTCCAGTACTCGCGTCATCGCGTTCGACGCGTTCATGAATCGCCCCCGCACCCAGTCAAGGGTCTTCTCCGTCAATTCACCGTCCCGTTTCACGTCCTCGTCCACCTTCTCCAGGATACGCTTCAGGTACTCCAACTCTGCGCTCGTCTTCGTCATCACCTGCGAAGCGTCATGCGTCGAGTCCATGAATATCCACACCGGAACCGGATCCCGATTCGAGCGGTCTCGCCGCCCGCCGTCCACGCTCAGCACGATCTCCCCCGTCTCCGCCGTCAACGCGCGCCGCATTCGCCATTGCGCTGTCACGATCTTGTCCACCAACATCTCCTCCACCGGCCCCACCGGCGCCAGGCTCTCCCAGCACCGTTCCCGCAACGCCTTGAACTCATCCGCCCGTTCCTGGATCCGCATCCCCCGCACCACCACCTCCGACGACAAAATCCCGTGCCGCACCGCATTCATCCGCGAATTGAGTTTCCCTTCCGCCGTCCGCGGCCCCGTTGACTTGAGAGCATTCCGCCGATTCGCCGCCAACATCTTCGGCGACACCGCTGTGGCGTCTGGCGCATTGGTTTCCTGCGTAGAACAGGTTGCTTGGCCTTCGTAGCGTCCTCGCGAAGTAGGCTCCGGCGTTTGGTTCATCGACTCTGCTACAGGTGTGACATCATTGGGGATCATAACTCTGGCCTTTCGGGTGATGTTGCTGGTTGGACTTCCGTGGATGTTGGTTGGGCGCGACCGCCGGGCGCGCCGTCCGCACGCTCCCGATCGACATCATGCCTATTCCTACTCACCCGCCAATCCTACCTAAACAGCAAAAATCCCGTGAGCGAGCTTTGGAAGCTTTGGAAGGTTTGGAAGCTTTTCTCTAAAATGCCCGTAAACATTGGGCTTTTTAGAGGCAATGAGCATTGTAAAGAACATGTAAATATCCAAGCTACCAGGTCAAATTGCCTCGCCTTGCACCGCGTTCTAGGTATGCTCCCGGTAAGAAGCGAAAGACAGCCGCCATGAAGTCCAAATCATTCCTACTGCCGCTCTCTGCCCTCACACTGCTCGTCTTTCTTGTCGTTTCAGACGTTTCGGCCACCGTCATCACGTTTGACGACATGACAAGCACAATAGTCAGCAATGGTGTACCAATCTTGCAAACTGATGCGGTTATAACAAATGGCTACCAAGGACTGAGCTGGGCTAATCTCCACACTCTAAATGCGCCTCTTGACGCAAAAAAGTTTGGCACGAACGGCTACTATTACGGAATGGTGACTGTTTCCAACGTGGCCGTTAATGACTTTGGGAATCCCGCTGAAGTCGATTCCTCAGGCACCAATTTCAATTTCCTGAGCGCTTATCTGACCGGCCCGTGGAACAGTAATCTGAGCATCGAAGTGCAGGGATACGGCGGTATAACCTCGCTGTACGACACAACGATTGTGGTCAGCGCGACAAGTCCCACTCTGTTTACCTTTAATTATCTGGGCATTGACCGCCTGACCTTCAACTCTTTTGGCGGTCAGAACGCTGGTTTCCCTCCTCCGGGTGGTGGCGGAACTCAGTTCGCCATGGACAATTTCACGTTCGAGTTTGTGCCGGAACCTTCCTCGTTTCTGCTGGCCGCCGCCGGTGCGCTGCTGCTCTGCCCCCTCCTCAAACGTAAGCGCGTAGCATGAACACGAAGTTATTCCTACTGACGCTCTCTGTCCTTGCGCTGCTTGCTTTCTCAGTCGTTCCGCCCGTTTCGGCCACCGTCATCGCTTTTGATGACATACCGAGCACGACCCTCAGCAATGGCATGCTACAGTTACTAATGTATCCGGTTATAACAAATGGCTACCAAGGGTTAAACTGGGCCAATTTCTATATTCTAAATGCGCCTTTTTTCGCGAAGAAGTATGAAACGAACGGGGAGTACTACGGAATGGTGACTGCTTCCAACGTGACCTTCAACGGCGGTGGCACTACTGCTGAAGTTGATTCCTCCGGCACCGATTTTAATTTCCTCAGCGCTTACCTGACAGGCGCATGGAACAGTAACTTGAATATCGAGGTGCAGGGATTCAGCGGCACAAACCTGCTCTACGACACAACGGTCGTTGCCAGCGCGACCAGCCCAACGCTTTTCACCTTCAATTATCTAGACATTAATCGTCTGACGTTCAACTCTTCTGGCGGCCAACCAGCCTTTGGCGTTGATGCGCCACAGTTTGCCATGGACAATTTCACGTTCGAGTTTGTGCCGGAACCTTCCTCGTTTCTGCTGGCCGCCGCTGGCGCGCTGCTGCTCTGCCCCCTCCTCAAACGCAAGCGGGCGTAACATAGATCCAATATCGCCCGGTCTCATTATCCGACCATCCAGCCTGTAGTTTGGTGACCACCCACTGCGACGTCCCGTCGTGTGCACAACGAGATTGACTCTGCCAGCCTAATCTGCCACAATCCATTATAATTCTTGGCTCACAGGGTTGTTGCGTGAACGACACCACTCATCAATGCGGCAGTAGAATCTTCTTTTTACGCGTGGCGACGCTATGTCTGTTTCTGGGCGCAATCCACCACGCGCAAGCAGGCCCGGTATTATTCGGCTCAACCATCCTGGGACCCACGAGCACTTCCAGTCTTTACCGCGTCGATTGCTCCACGGGCGCGGCGACACTCATCGGGTCGATCGGATTCAGCCACGTCGGGGCGATTGATTTCGATTCGTCCGGGACCTTGTACGGAGCCGGCACCCCTCTCGGTCAAACCAACGTCGTGCTCCTCAAGATCGATCTCACGACCGGTGCTGGCACGCAGGTTGGCGGGCTGGGCACTCCTTCCAATACCGGCGTTGCCGACATTTCCTTTCGGAACGCCGACGGCGTGCTCTACAGCTACCAGGGTGGGCATATCTACACGATCAACAAAATTACCGGTTTGGCAACGGAGGTTGGTTATACTGGCACATTTGCCGATGGCAATGGACTCGCGTTTTCCCCCGATGATACGCTATATCATGTGGATAGTCAGCACCTGCACATGGTCAACCAGACCACCGGCGCGCTCACCATCGTCACCAACATGAACTATGGAAGTCTCAATCCGAACGGTGACCCGCGCGCCAACGCGATGGACTTCGATAACACGACGGGTGTGTTGTGGGCCTCCATCATCAATGGCTTCGGCAGTGGAGGTGCGGGTACCACGAATTATCTCGCTACCATCAACATCACCAACGGTACCGTGACCGTCATCGGCCAGACGGTGTCCGGCTTGGAGGGGATCGCCGTTCAACCTCCGGCCCCTTCCCCCGCGCCCTTCAACATTACCGCGATTGCCCGGCAGGGTGACGACATCCGTGTGACGTGGACGTGCGGGCCCGCCATGACCAACGTGGTACAAGTTACCAGCGGAGCCGTCGATGGCAGCTACACAGACAACTTCACGGACCTCAGCCCGCAGATCATCCTGCCCGGCAGCCCGAGCACGATCACCACCAACTTCCTCGACAGCGGCGGCGCCACCAATCCACCTTCCCGCTACTACCGCGTGCGCCTGGTGCCGTAGGACGTAGTTTTCTTGACTTTTGTAGGTCTGTGATTCATTCTTCACACCACCTCGTCGACTGCAATATGCACAGACAGCGTAAGCTGGAGACTAAAGAGTAATACTTGGATTTGTTCCGAAAATACTGGCTGACGCTGCTGGTGGTCGCTCCCTTGACCCTCTCGGCTTTGCGCGCCGAGGCGTCCATGCAGGATGTCCAGACGGTCTTCATCATTCTGATGGAGAACCGCAATTGGTCCAACATCAAGGGGAGTTCGTCGGCTCCGTACATCAACAACACTCTCCTGCCGATGGCCTCTCATGCGGAGCAGTATTATACCCCTCCCGGCCTTCACCCGAGTTTACCGAACTACATTTGGCTCGAAGCGGGCTCGAACTTGGGCATCACCAACGATAACGATCCGAGCTTGAACCACCAAAGCACCACGAATCATCTCGTAACGCTCCTCAATAATGCCGGCATCTCGTGGACGTCGTATCAGGAGGACATCTCGGGCACCGTTTGTCCTCTCACGGCGGTAAACAAGTACGCGCCGAAACACAATCCGATGGTCTATTTCGATGACGTCACGAACACTAATACCTCCAGCTCGGCCTACTGCATCGCCAATGTGCGCCCCTACACCGAGTTGCCGACCGATCTCCAGAACAACACCGTCACGCGCTACAACTTTATCACCCCGAACCTGACCAACGACATGCACGACGGCAGCACCGCCGCCGTGGCGATCAAGAATGGCGACACCTGGCTATCGAACAACGTTCCGAAGATCCTCAACTCCCAGGCCTATAGCAATGGCGGCGCGATCTTCATCGTCTGGGATGAGGGGGCCAGCAGCAGCGATGGCCCGATTGGCATGATCGTTCTCTCTCGCCTTGCCCGGGGCGGCGGCTACTCCAATACCGTCCACTACACGCACAGTTCGACACTCCGAACGATGCAGGAGATCTTCAACGTCATCCCCTTCATGCGCGACGCTACCAATGCCACCGACCTCAGCGACCTGTTCAATCCCTTCCCCGGCATCACCAACGTCACACCCGCCTGCGGGGGCCTGTCCGGCGGCACGGCAATCACCATCAGCGGGAGCAATTTCGTCAGCGGCGCTCTCGTGACCGTCGGCGGCATCCTCGCCAGTAATGTGGTGTTCGTCACGGCCAACACACTCACGGCCACGACCCCGGCGGGAACGGCCGGCGCAAAGAATGTCGTCGTCACCAATCCCGACACGCAAACCGCGACGGTCCTCAACGGCTTCACCTACACCGTCCCGCCGTCCTTCGGTGGCGTGACCGGCGTGACAGCCGGCGTCGAAAGCGCGACGCTGGCGTGGGCCCCCGCCGCCGGCACCGGGCCAATGACCTACCGCGTGTTCCAAGCAACGTCCCCGGGCGGAGAGAACTTTGCGTCGCCGGTCGCGCAGGCCAGCGCGCCGCCGGTATTCATCGCGCCGCTCGATCCCGGTAGCACGAATCCGATCACGTATTATTTTGTCTGCCGTGCCAGCGACGCGTGCGGGAACAGCGAATCCAACACCGTCGAGCAGTCCGTCCAGCCGCTCCTCGACCCGACGAAGGACCAGGACGGCGACGGAATGCCCAATGGCTTCGAGCAGTCGCACGGGTTAAACCCGTTCAACGGGGCTGACGCCAACGATGACACCGACCACGACGGGTTCACCAATCTGCAGGAGTACCAAGCGGGCACCGACCCTACGGACGTGAGTTCGTCCCCGTTCCGCATCACCGATATTCACCCGGAAGGCGCCGACATGCGGGTCGCATGGATGCCCGGCTCCGGCACGACCAACGCCCTGCAGAGCACCGCGGGAACGACAGACGGAAGCTACGAGACAAACGACTTTACCGACCTCTTCATCGTCACCAACACCCTCGGCACGGTGACGAACTACCTCGACCTCGGTGCCGCCACCAACTTCCCCGCCCGCTACTACCGCGTGCGACTGGTGCCGTAAGGGCTACGGCTGTACGCGCTCCAACTTTGACCGCAAGAAGCGGATAGTCGCCTTTGGCATTCCGGCGTATCGTGTCGGCAGATGAAAACAGTCGAACTCGATGACCAGCGCTGGCAGGCCGTACAACAGCGCGATGTAGATGCCGACGGCCAGTTTGTCTTTGCGGTGCGTTCCACCGGCATTTATTGCCGCCCGTCCTGTCCCGCCCGCCGGCCCGCGCGGGACAAGGTCGTCTTCTTTCCCACATGCGATGCCGCCGAACAAAATGGCTTCCGCGCCTGTCGCCGCTGCCATCCGCGCGAAACTCCCGCGCACGCCACGATGGTGAAGCGTGTTTGTCAATTAATTGAAACCAACCTCGAAGGACCGCTCAGCCTGGCCGCGCTGGGCGAGAAAGTACGCATGAGCCCATTTCATCTCCAACGAATTTTCAAACGCACCCTCGGTGTCTCGCCCCGCGCCTACGCCGATGCTTACCGCTTTCGCAGGTTCAAGCATGAACTCAAACAGGGACCGTCCGCCACAAATGCCGTGTACGCCGCTGGCTACGGCTCCAGCAGCCGCGCCTACGAACGCACCGCGAGTCGCCTTGGAATGACGCCCACCCGTTACCGTAATGGCGGAGAACAAACCCGCATCCATTACCTCATCACCAAATGCGCTTTGGGTAATATGCTCGTCGCAGCCACAGACAAGAGGATTTGTATGGTCAGCTTCGGCGACAACAAAACTTCTCTTGAGCGTGCGCTCCGTCAGGAATTCCCCGCCGCCGATATGGTGACTGGTGGAGCAAACCTTAAAGTCTGGACGCGTTCGATCGTCCGCCACCTCAACGGTTACCAACCCCGGTTGGATCTCCCGTTCGACGTTCGGGCGACCGCCTTTCAATCGCGCGTCTGGACCGCATTGCGGTCAATCCCCTACGGCCAAACCCGTTCCTACACACAAATCGCGAGAGCCGTCGGTCGCCCCAAAGCCGTCCGCGCCGTCGCCCACGCCTGCGCCACCAACCCCGCCGCCGTGTTGATCCCCTGCCACCGCGTCGTCCGCGAAAATGGCGCACTCGCAGGCTACCGCTGGGGCCTCAAACGTAAACGCCGGTTGCTTGCGAAAGAATCCTCAGAGCGAGTCTGAAAAGATGATCCCTATGCCCACTTTTTACCGAGCGCATCGAGACCGGCTTTTTTCAGGTCGTCGGGCGTCATCGCGATGCGGAGTTTGACATCGGCGTTGAAGGTTAGGAACCATGGCTCGGCCAGCGCAGGAATTTTTGAGGGGTCAGCCAGATCGACGACGGCGATGGCGCCGCGTTTGCCATCCTGTTCGGTAAAATAAATCGCCTCGGGTTTGAGCGCCTCCAAAATTTCGCCAAGCTTCTTGCCGGTTACGCCTTCGCGGACGAGCGAATTGAATGGTTCGTGCGGAATTGTGATATCCAAAAGCATTCTCATGACAATCTCCCGTGGGTTTTGTTGGACGACCTCCGCGCAGTTTACGCCGGTTACGGGCCTCGTCAAGAGAGATGGATGATGGCGCATTCCAACCTCGACTCCGAAGGTCGGCGGTGCTTATCATCGGGCGCGACGGGAACCAAATATGAAACTGCCAACATCATCGAAGGCCCAGGGCCTCTGCCGGATGCTTGTGATGCTGGTCTTTGTCAGCGTGACCTCCGCGGTGCGGGCCGACGAGAACTTCACGCCAAACACCCTACCGCCCACCGTGTGGACGCTCGACAATGTTAAATTGATCGGCGGACACCGGCCGCGCGTACTCGGCGCGCCGCGGATCGCGAGTGCGGCCACGGGCGGACCGGCATTGCTGTTCAACGGCAAGAGCGACGGTCTTATCCTCCCGGTCAATCCGCTCCGGGGCTTGTCGAAATTCACCATTGAAATTCTTTTCCGACCCGATGCCGACGGCTTGCCCGCGCAGCGCTTCGTGCATATCCAGGATGACCGTGACAGCCGGGTCATGATCGAAACCCGGCTTATCAGCAGCCTGTCTTGGAGTTTGGACACATTCATGCTCTCCGGTGAGAGCGGTCGCCCGTTGCTCGACCGCACCCGGCGGCATCCCACGGGAAGATGGACCTGGGTCGCGCTGGTGTACGACGGGAAAACAATGTCGGACTATGTCAACGGCGTGAAGGAACTGGAGGGCCCGGTCAATTTCGCGCCGATGGCCGACGGACGGATGTCGCTCGGTGTGCGGCTCAATCGGGTCTATTGGTTCAAGGGTACTCTCAAGGAAGTCCGCTTCAGTCCCCTGCCGCTGAAACCAGCCGATCTACGGCGCATATCGGAGAAATAGACCGCCGTCACAACTTCACAACATTGTTCAGTCGGGTGATCTCCTCAATCCGGTGGTCAGGATCAATTTCCACCGTGCCGCCGGTCACCTCCGCGCCCTCCGGCAATGCAAGAACCACATCCGTCGTCTTCGGATACAGATCAACAGGCGCTGGTAGCGGGCCCACTTTCGCCGCGGCGATAATCTTGCCGGTACGGTCGCGAAAGGCCACCGTCGTCTCGGGTGACGGGACCGATCCGAGACTGTGAATCCGCACCCGCACTTCCCGTCCCTTCACCTGAACGTCTTCCCGATCCAGACCGAGGTCGGGGCGCTCCCAATAGGGTTTGCCGGGCGTCTTGAGTTTGAGCGAGAGTACCGTGGTCGCGCGGGGCGCGAAGGTGAATTCAAGGTTGCTCGTGCGCTCGAAGGTGTTCGTCCAGGTCGTGACCGACTGGTCGGCAACATCGTTGCCATGGGTGTCGATACCCTGCGTGATTTCCCACAACCCGGGATCGATATTCCATCCGGTCATGGTCGCGCGCACGGGCCTGGTCTCGACGTTGTAAGCGATGACCAAGAAACCCGTGGGCGTGGCATTGGGGACCAGGATCGCGACGCTCTCCTCGTTGGCCGGTGCGGCAAATTTCCAGCTGACGGCATGCCCGGGAAACTCATGGTTGCGCACCAGCGCGACGCCCCCGAGTCGCGCGCGCTGCAGGTCAGCGTAGGGCACACCGACACGGTCGATCCACAGGCTGCCCTCGGTGTTGATGTACTCGAGGCGGTCGCATTCCTCGATCTGCGCGGTGTAGAGTTTTATGAGATGCGACTTGTCCCCGGTCAATTGCCACTCGAAATGCTCCACGTTTGAACTGCGGTAGCTGGTGGAACGCGCCGAACCACGATTGTCGTTCGTGCGCGTCTCACTGGCACGGCCGGTTTCGCCCGACTCGATGCGCGGTCCCCATGTGTCACGAATACTGAGCATGTCGAGGGCGTTGGCGTTGAGCTGCATCAGCGATGTGGTGCCGCCGTCGAAAATCGGGTCCAGATACTTGCGGTCGCCCGTCCACTTCCACGCGCTCCAGAAAACCGGCCACGGAAAATAGGCGCGCGTCGCGACGCTGTCCCTGTCGTCCACGAAATGGATCGCGCTGGGTATAACGTAATGACCGTCGGCATCCCGGCGGCGGTGCGCCAGCAGGCCGTCCGCAAGTTCGAGGTCGATTTTTTTCGCCGTGGGATTGCCGTTGAAATCGACAAGCATCTGGCCGGGCGCCAGCACTAGGTAGGAATACGCCTTCGCGTATCCCCACGGGTCGTCAGTCGCCATCTTCTTGCCATTAAAATAGGACGTACGGAAGTGTCGATGACCCGCGGCGTTGATCCCGGTCAGGTCCGCAACGCCGAGTTGGGTGACCATCGCGCGCTCGAATTGGCGCGGACTACCGTATTCGAGGATCATGTTCGCGTTGAGGCAGCCGATGCCTTCCTCGTTACTGTGCAATTCGTCGGCTTGAATCGTCGGAAGGCCGGCGGTGAACATGCCGTTGTTGAAGGCCGCTTCGAGCAGCGCATGCAGCGATTTCCGGATCTTCTCCGGCTCGCAACCCATCAAAGCGACACCCGGCCACGTGTTGAGCAGGTCAACGTCATCGGAGATACCCCCGCCAAAATCGCCGTACTCGACCTGCCGATTATCGATATACCAGAGGACAAACTTTTTCACGCGCCCAAGCAGTTCGACCTGGCGAATGGCCCACAGCGGGACGTCCGCCGGCGGCATGGGAAGGTGGATCGGGGGAACCGGCTGGCCCAATTCCGCCGCCGCGTATTTACGGCCAAGAGAGTGATCGGGGTTCACACGTAGTAAATCGGTGAGGTCGGTCTCAAACCGGTTCCAGAGATTATACTTCGAGCTGTGCGGATGCTCCTCCACGAGCATCGCATAACAGTCTCTCACTTGCGTGAAGCGATCAAGCTCGTGCTCGACGCGCGCCTCCGCCCGGGGCTTGAACACGAGACGAAGCGTCGCGCCTTCGAGTGACGCCGTGTCAAAATCGCCGCCCGCACCGGCAATCGTGAGATACAGGCCTTTTCCGGGCGGCAGGATCCGGTCGCGCAGATCCAGCCAGAGCGTCCGCGCCTCGCCAGGCTTCACGCTAAATGTAAAGTCGAACATGTTCCGCAACGGCCAGAGCGGATCCTTGACCTGAATATCGAGCGGGAAGAACTTACCGTGCGTCGGTTTCACCTTGAGCGCTGGCAGATCGATCGCAATGCCGTCGAGTCCATCCTCCATATCGTCCCAGTTGTCAGGCACCAGAATGTGGACGAGTGGCAGTGACTTCACAGGCCCCGCCACGGGCGCGGCGGGGTTGGCGTCGATGGGCCGCGCAACCATCGTCGCCCGTTCATCGGCCGCATACCGGCCATTGATGAATGTCACAAGCGAATCAAGGCTGTGGTTGGTAGGTGTTGCACTCGTAAGCCGGTACGCGAACTTGGCGCTGCCCGCCGGTTCGCCGCCTGCGGTGACATTGTAAGCCACGAGTTCGCCAATCGGTTCCTCCTGCTCGACGTTGGTGAAACGAATCTTGCCGCCCGTCCTTGATGCCGGGAAATGGTGAACGGTTTTTTCCTGCCCTTGAGGACGCTCGAACAGCGTTGATTCCGCCGGGCCGTCGTTCGCGGCATTTGGTTTCAATAAATCCATCCGACCCCACGCCGCGCCGGAAATCTCAAGATGATTCCACGGCTCGTCGGGCATAACAAATGTGATGGATTTTCCTGATTGGACGTAGCAATCCCAATCGGGCAATTGAAAATAGTCGTTGCGCCCCGGCAGTCGCGACCGGTTGTAAACCCCGGGCCAGGTCGTCTCGTCGATGCCATCGCATGCCTTCCACCACCAGCGCTTCAAATCATACGCGTCGTGGATCTCCACCTTACGCACTGATGTCGTCGCGTCGGCTAAATACGGGGGTGGATCGCCGGCCCGGTTCCAGCCGTAGCGCTGCCACCATTCATCACGCCAGCGCGTATCGTCAAGTTTGCGAGCTGGCAATGGCTTGAGGTCCGTCGGCGCGTCGCCCTTCGCCAGCGTGGCGACGGCCACATCATCGAGCATGCGGTCGTAAATGCGAATTTCGTCGATATCGCCGCCGCGCACGAAGTTGTAATCGCTCTGGACGTTGTGCGGGCTGATAATGCGCGAGTGCGGGCCGAACTGGTCGAGGGCGGCGTTGTACACCGCCGCCGTTTCCTTCGTCGCCGCGAGTTTGCCGTTCACATAAAAGCGAATGCCACGCGTCTCATCCCAAGCGAGCGCGAGATGCACCCACTCATTCGGTTTGGGAAACGGATCGACCGTGACCGACACGCGCGTCCGCGCGAGGCTCGCGTCGGTCACGAACGCATCGAAGCCGTGCCCGTTGTAGTCGATGCGGAGAAAAACCATGTCCCAACTCGAATGCTCGGCGTAGCCGACGCGGAAGATGGGGAACTCCGTCGGCCCGACGGGATACCGCGAGCGCCAAAAAAACGAAAGCGTCCCGCGTTGAGCGTAGATGTTACCCGGCGCCCACCAGGCGAGCCGCTGCAGATCGCCACAACGGAGCGCCGCGCCCTTCGCGCCGTCGGGGATGCGCGTCACCTCGGAATCGAAATTCGGTTCAGGCGTGCCGCCCGCGGAGAAGTCCGCCGTCGTGCCCTTTTCGCCGGAAACATAAAACAGCAGAGCCGAGGTGTCCGCGGCTACCGGACGACAAAACACACCGGAAATAGCCAGCAGGAGCGCTACCCGCAAAGAGCGGTTGCAAGCGGTCAACAAATCCATCCTCCTCCAACCACAAGGTCCCCCCGGTAGAAAACTGCCGCTTGACCGGGTGTAATGGCTCTTTGAGCCTCGGCAAGAGATACCTTCGCCGCACCTTTACCAGTCGCCGTGACCGTCGCCTTGCAACCGGGATGTTGATGCCGGGGTTTGACGGTAATCTCTAAAGCCCCGGCCGGTTCGCCGCCGTGCCAGACGCAGTTGCTAACTTCGAATTCGCTGCGCAGCAGTTCTTCGGCGGAGCCGACGATGACGCGGTTGCTCGCCACGTCGAGTTCGATGACATAAAGCGGACGCGGTTGACCGCCCAGGTTCAAACCTTCGCGCTGGCCGATGGTGAAATTGTGAATGCCACTGTGGTGGCCGAGGACCCGTCCTTCCCTGGTCATGATTTCCCCCTTCGTGTCGACCATATTCGCGTTTTCGCGGAGAAATTTCCGGTAATCATTTTCCGGTACAAAACAAACTTCCTGGCTCTCTTCTTTGCCGTACGTCTTGAGGCCAATCTCTTTGGCGACGGCGCGGGTCTGTTCCTTGGTCAACTCGCCGATGGGAAACATGGCGCGGGCGAGCTGGTCCTGGTTGAGCGAAAACAGAAAATAGGTTTGGTCCTTGCGGTCGTCGCGGGCGCGGCGGAGTTCGTACCGGCCATCCCGGGTGATCCGGGCGTAATGGCCGGTGGCGATGGCCTCGGCGCCGAGCGCCTGAGCTTTGCGCAAAAGCGAGCCGAACTTGACCTTCTCATTGCAGATGACGCACGGATTCGGCGTGCGGCCGCGTTTGTATTCGGCGGCGAAGTAATCCATGACCTCGCTGCGAAAGGTGTCGATCTCATCGACGACGTAATACGGAATATCGAGCGAGTGCGCGACCATGCGGGCGTCCGTGACGGCCTGCGGGCCGCAGCATTTGTCCTCTTCGACGGACCGGCAATCCTGCGGCCAGCCGCGGAAGGTCAGGCCGATGACATCGTAGCCTTCCTTCTTCAAAAGATAAGCCGCGACACTGGAGTCCACGCCTCCGCTCATGCCGACACAGACTTTGGGTTTCTTGGCGTTCATTAGGACGCGGAAGTATAGGACAAAACCCTCAAATTTCAACGCTCCAGCCACAGGGTGCTGTGCTTGAAATCGAACGTGATCCGGTAGCGGCGCAGGACAGCATTCCCGAGGAAAACCTGCCCGCCGCCAGCTTCCGGGCCGATCAGGACGGTGCGTCCGGAAATGCGTGTGAACGTCGCGTCGCCGACTTTCGCCTGCTTGATTACGTAACTCGTGGCCAGCGAAGCTCCGCCGACCCCGCCCGGAATCGAGAGCGGATCTTTCTTTCCCGGTTTCCAATAACCCAGCTCGATGGCGCGCAAGCGCGGCACCAGCATCCCGTAATCGCCACCCGTATCGAGAATGCACGGGACCGGATTGCGTCCATCAATGGAGATGTCCACGGCGGGCAATTCGCTCAGCCAATGCAACGGCGCTGTCGTCAGAAACGTCAGCGTATCGTCCGGTAGATAGGCTTCGCGTGCACCGAAGATGACGTTGCCGTGGAGGTTGTCGATGGTGAGATACGACAGGTTTCGCAGTGCGTTGACGCCGAGTAGCATCACTTGCGAACCGCGCGTGGCGCCGAGCACTTGCGCATCCGGGCCAATGATCGCCACCGTCTTCTGAAATCCGATGGAACCGATCTGCATCGACGGTACGAGCGCCCCGTAGTTGTCCACCGCGCCCCCGATTCCGTACCCCGTCATCGGCTTCAGTCCGGCGATGGTCGGAATCCCAAGACTGTGCGCGAGCGTATAGCCGAAAAGATTGCGGTTGCTGCCGCTGTCGAGAAGGAGTCGCACATAGGCCGTGCCGTTGACGGTCGCGTGGATGACCGGCGCACGATAAAGTCCCCCGGCTTCACGCGGATTGTCCGTCGGAACTTCCAAGAGCGGCACGGTTACGTTTTCGGTCGCCTCAACAACATTGACCCCGGCAAAATTGGCCGAACGCTCGGTGACCTGCATTTGGATACCGAGTTCCTCGGGTGTCTTCGCGGCTTTCTGCAACTCGGCAATTTGCACGGACGAAAGCGCGGGCGTGGCCGTCTCCAGTTTAGCGTACCGATCCGTGGCGCAACTGGCCGCCAACATTGCCAACGCCGCCCAGACGAATGCTCGCCGCATAAGGCGCAGGATATAAGCCCGCCAAGCAAAGTCAATCCGCTTGCCCGTCTCGGCTTGCCCCGAACCTCTTCGGGGCTTGCGGCGGATGCGGGCAACTCGTATTGTTAGGGCAGGCGTGCATATCGTAACCTACATGCGGATTTCCGTGACGGATCGCTGCAACGAGCGGTGCGCCTACTGCCTGCCGCACGACGTGACCATCGAATGGCTGCCCAAGGGCCAAATCCTCACTTACGAGGAAATCCTGCGCGTCGCTCGTGTGGCCACCTCGCTCGGCGTCACGAAATTCCGCGTCACGGGCGGCGAACCGCTGGTGCGCAGGAACGTCGCGGAGTTTATCGGTGAGTTGCACAAATTGCCGGGCGTCACGGACATCGGCCTGAGCACCAATGCCACGTTGCTCGCTCCCCTCGCCCACCAGCTTTGCGAGAACGGGGTCACCAAGGTCAACATCTCCCTCGATTCGCTGGATGCCGACACCTACCGCGAGTTGAGCGGCAACGGCCAGCTTGCCGATGTGCTCGCGGGCATCGACGCCGCTATCGACGCAGGATTCCCGCAAGTGAAGCTAAACATGGTGCTGATGAAGGGCAAGAACGATGATGAGGTGTTCGACCTCATCGACTTCGCACGCGAGAAGGCCGTCACGTTGCGTTTCATCGAATTGATGCCCATCAGCACGGGGGAAGTGCTCACAGACGACAATTTCATCTCAGTCGGCCACGTCCGCCGCCAGATCGAACAGCGCTACGAACTCATTCCGCTGCCCGAGCCGCCGAGTGAGGTCAAAGGGAACGGGCCGGCGGCGTACTACGAAGTCAGCGGTTTGCTCAACCGCCGTGGCCAGCCGGTACGGCTGGGTTTCATCGGCGCGATGACCAACCTCCATTTTTGCGAGACGTGCAACAAGATCAGACTCACCGCCGACGGAAAGTTGCGTCCCTGCCTCGGCGCGCATCTGGAATACGATTTGAAGCCTGTGTTACGCGCCATGGACACCAGCGACGCCAAGCTGCGCGAGGTGTTCGTGCAGACGATCCGCAACAAGCCCGAGGAGCACGAGTTCCGCAACAACTACGTTCCTGGCCGCAAAATGATCGCCATCGGCGGATGAAGAAACTCACCCACGTCGATCAGCAGGGCAAAGCGCGGATGGTGGATGTGTCCGCCAAGCCGGTCCAACTGCGCGAAGCGGTCGCGCGCGGGACGATCCTTCTGCAGCGTAAAACCCTGGCGTTGATCTTCGCCAATCAAATGGGCAAAGGCGATGTCTTGTCCACCGCCCGACTCGCCGGTATCCAAGCGGCAAAGCGCACGAGTGATTTGATCCCGCTCTGCCACCCGTTGAACCTCTCCCATATCGATGTCGATCTACAGGCAAAACGCGATCGCATCGAGATCACCGCCACCGCGAAGATCGCCGCGCAAACCGGCGTCGAGATGGAAGCCCTCACGGCGGCGGCCGTCACCGCCTTGACCATCTACGACATGTGCAAGGCCGTGGACAAAGAAATGGTCATCGGCGAAATCAAACTGGTCAGCAAGACGAAGAAATGATTACCGTCGGCATTATCACGGTAAGTGACCGCGCGTTCCGCGGCCAGTACGAGGACAAAAGCGGCCCCGCGGTCAAGCAGTTCTGTGAAAAGCTCGGTTGGTCAATCACCGCTCAAGCCGTCGTGCCGGATGAAGAGGCTCTGATCGGGGACAAGACCTTCGAACTCACAAAGGCTTGCTCGTTGGTCCTGCTCACGGGCGGCACCGGCATCGCGGAGCGCGACGTCACGCCCGAGGCGATCCGTGAAATCGCCGAGAAAGAGTTGCCCGGTTTCGGCGAGGTGATGCGCGCAAAAAGTTTCGAGCGTTTCCCCCACGCCATCCTGTCGCGCAGTCTGGCCGCAGTCGTCGGCAAGTCCCTCGTCATCTGCCTCCCCGGCAGCCCAAAGGGCGCGGTGGAGTGTCTCGAATTCGTCGCCGACACGATACCCCATGCGATTGAACTCCTTGGAGAAGGGACCCAGCACCCATGATCACGCTCATTCAATTCCCGTGGTCGCCGTTTTGCATCACGATTCGACGCATCTTGGAACGCCACCGGATTCCGCATCGGATCAAGAACATACCTTCACACCAGCGTGACGCCATTATTCGCGCGACGAAAGGCCGCGCCTACACCGTGCCCTGCCTTTCCGACGGCAAGATAGCGGTCGGGGATTTCACCGACTTTGGCCAAGAGGTGGCGCGATACGTTGACCGCAAGCACAAGCTGGGTTTGTTCCCGCGCGACAAGGAAGGCATCCAGGCGATCCTCGCGCGCTACATTGAGAACGACCTGGAAGGCATCGGTTTCAAAGTGGATGATAGTTACGTCATTCCCACGTTGCCCCTTGTTGAACGAACCATGCTGACTCGCCACAAGGAGCGGAAGTTCGGCAAGGGTTGCGTTGCGCAGTGGGCGCGCGACCGCGCAGATCTTAACCATCAATTCGCAGACCTTCTCAAGCCGATCGACAACATGCTGGCGTCGTCAGAGTATCTCGTCGCGGAACGTCCGCTGTTTGTGGATTACGATCTCTACGGGATTGTGGAGAACTATCTCTACAGCGGGAAAACGAAACTGCCGCCGCTCAAGCAACTGCGGCGCTGGCACCGCGCAATGTCTCACCGGTAAGATCGTATTCGCTCGCGCCGGTAATCCGCACGCGCGCAAACTCACCGATTTGCGCCGGCCCCATGACCTGCACGCTGCCGTCGATTTCAGGGGCGTCGGCGTGAGAACGACCAACCCAGCCGCCTTCGGTCCGCTCTTCGATAAGCACCTTGATCGTCTGGCCGACAAACGCGCCCTGCACCTCACGCGACACCTGCTGCTGCAGCGCCATCGCACGCTGGTAACGTCTCTTCTTCTCCTTGACGGACAACTGCGTGGCCATCGTCCCGGCGGGCGTATGGTCCTCTTGTGAATACTGGAACATGCCAAGCCGCTCGAACTTCGCTTCGGCGATGAACTGTAGCAATTCTTCGAATTGCTTTTCAGCCTCACCCGGAAATCCAACAATGAATGTCGTGCGTAACGCAATGCCCGGGATGCCCCGGCGAATCCGTGCGATGAGATCGCGAATATACTGTCCACTCGTCTCGCGTCGCATCTGCTTCAACATCTCGTCATTGATATGTTGCAGCGGCATGTCGACGTAGCGACACACTTTGTCGCAAGCGGCGATGGTCTCGATCAGTTCGTCGTTCCAATGGTATGGATGCGTGTAGAGTAGCCGCACCCAGAACTCGCCGTCGATCTGTTGGATTTCCCGCAGCAATTCGCAGAGCAAACTCTTTCCGTCGCGTGGCCCTGGCGCCTGCGGGTCGAGGTCCTTGCCGTAAAACGTGGTGTCCTGCGAGATGAGATTGATCTCCCGCGCACCGTTGGACACGAGCGCGCGAATCTCCGCGAGGACATCGTTCAGCGCACGGCTCCGATGTTTTCCGCGAATCCGCGGGATGCTGCAAAACGTGCACGGGTGATTACAACCCTCGGCGACCTTGACGTAGGCATGATGTTTCGGCGTGAGCCGAAACCGCGGCGCCGCATAATCGGGAACATAGTTGGCCGGGCCGGACCAGAAAAGTTGCGGAGCGGTATGTCCATTCTTCGCGAGAATCTCGCGGACGATTTGCCCGATGCGCGGGACTTCGTTGAGCCCGACGATCGCATCAACCTCCGGCAATTCCTTCTGCAAATCTCTCGGGTAACGCTGTGTCAGGCAACCGGCCATGATGAGCGCCTTGCAGTTGCCCGTCTCGCGCAGTTCGTTCGCCTTCAGAATCGCGTCGATGGATTCCTTTTTCGACGCTTCGATAAAACCGCAGGTATTCACAATCACCACGTCCGCTTCCTGCGCGTTCGGTGTCACCTGCATCCCGTCGCGCAACAGCGAGCCGAGCATAACCTCGCTATCCACGAGATTTTTCGCGCAGCCGAGACTGACGAACCCGACCTTGATAGTTTGGGACGACTGCATAGTTTGTGGGGCCGGATTCTACCAGCTACCGGTCGCGATTACAAACCGGTCCGGCGGCCTTGTGGGATCAACCAGATTGACGGCACAAGCAGCCACCCGCCGATACGGCCGGGTGGCTGCCCATGGGCGCGATTGGATTGACTACTTGCGACGACGGATGATTGTCAGAAATCCGACCAAGCCCAAACCAACCAGTGTAACGCTGGTAGGCTCAGGAACATCGCTGACAAGGTTGTACTGCACAGGGAAGCCCACATCGCCGGGTGCACCCGATCCCGGAGGGGGAGCCCACACGAACCCATTGTTCCCTTCAGGCCCAACTTCGGCAAATGGGCCGGCCACATTCGGCTGCAGTGGAGGGAACGCCGCCACATCAGCCAGATCAAAATTCGTCTCGCCTGGCTCCCTTTCCGAGTACACGATGAGGTTGTTCTGGAAGAATCGGAAGATGTCCGACACCACGTTGCTCTGACCCCCAGATTCTGTCAGCAACACATCCCCCGGTGCGGGCGCGAACGGCAGCGGGTAAACCAAGGCGGGCAGGCCCGTCAGCGGGTCAATGCCCATGAAGCCCGGTATGGGACCGCCTGGACCAAATCCATTGCCATTCTCGTCAAAACTGAACTGGCCGAAAGCGGCCGTCACCGCGATCACGAATACTCCAATGGGGAGCAAAAGCTTCAGCAGTGTTCTCATCGATCCCCAAGTCCTTTCTGCGCATAGCGCATTACTGAATTTAGGGTAAGAAACAATCTCACCCTGAAAGGCAAGATTCAGAAAGGCTTGCGCAGCGACCGACACCGCTGGAAGAAGAATCGCCCCAATCAACTCGCTACGTCACGTGACCTTACCACGCTCGCCTGAACCAGGCGCATCGCGACGCTCTCACTGGTGCCGAGGGTGACAACATTGCTTGCATTTTGCAAGCTAATTCGCAAGGTCACTTTGGCCGGCCAACGTTTAAGTAGGCGCTGTCGCCTCACTTGCCTGAAGGCTCGACAAGCTCGGGGGCCGGCCTGGGCTTGGGCTGGTACCAGGCGTCGAAATCGGCCTTGGGTATCGACGGAGCGTTCGCTGACACTATCGGTTCCACCGGCCGAGACGCTCGATGCGAGAAATGACTCTTAATGAGTACAACTACGAACACAATTGCCGTGATACCAACAACAACCAGCCCGACGCTCCGCAGTGGCAGCTTCAATTCGGGTGGTTTACGCGCGCGAACGGTTTTCTCGGTTTCAACGTGCAACCCCTGCCGCCGCAGTCCGCCCTGGCTTCGCAAATAAGATTCGACCATGGCCTGGCTGTCGAGACCGAGATACTCGGAGTAGAGCTTCAAGAATCCCTTCGTGTAGGCCGGTGCTGCAAGTTTGTCAAACTCGTCCGCCTCGAGTTGTTCCAGAATATCCATCTTGATGCGCGTCGCGCGGGACGCGTCCTCAAGGGACGCCCGTTTGTTGTGCCGCGCTTCGCGGAGGATCTCGCCGATGGATTCCATTGGTGTCAGCCTATTGACGCTCGGCCGGCACTTGCCCATCCAGGTCGATCAGGATTTCTCGCGGCTCGGCGCCTTTGTTCGGGCCGACGACCCCGCGTTCTTCCAACAAGTCCATGATCCGAGCGGCGCGAGTGTAACCGATGCGGAGGCGGCGTTGCAAGACCGAGACGCTGGCGCGATTGGTCTGGCGAATGACTTCCATGCACTGCTCAACCAACTCCTCATCCTCGTCGCTCGGCTCGGAGTCGGCGAGGCTGGAATTCTTCTGCAGCTTCTGGTGCAGTTCTTTTTCAAACTGCGGCTTGGCGTGGCTGCCAATGAAATCGACAATGCGCGTGACCTCCCGATCCAGCACGAGGACGCCCTGCGCGCGGACGGCTTTCCCGGACCCGGGCTCATAGAGCATGTCGCCCTTGCCGAGCAGTTTCTCCGCGCCCTGGCTATCGAGAATGACACGCGAGTCCTGCATCGACGCCACCTGAAACGCGATGCGGGCGGGGATGTTGGCCTTGATGACGCCCGTTACGATGTTGACACTGGGACGCTGCGTGGCGACCACCAGATGAATACCGGCCGCGCGACCCAGAGCGGTGAGCCGCGCAATGGCCATTTCCACGTCCTTGCCGACGGTCTGCATCAGGTCGGCCAATTCATCCACCACTACCACGACGAATGGCAGCTTTTCGGGGATGATTAGTTCGAAGTCGCGCGGCACTTCGATCTTGAGAAGTTCCTGCTCTGCCTTCGGCTTCGGCGTCGCCTCTTCTTTCTCATTCGCGGCATCTTCGACGACCAACGGATCGAGGGGAGTTTCCGTCTCCGGCTTGACCGATTTCTTCGGACGCGAGTTGAAAGCGGCGATGTTGCGCACGCCGCTCTTGGCGAAAATCTGGAACCGCTTCTCCATCTCGCGGATCACCCACCCCAACGCCAGTGGCACCTTCTTCGCCTCGGTCACGACGGGCACAATGAGATGTGGCAGAGCATTGTAGTGCTGCATCTCGACCATCTTCGGGTCGATCAAGACCAGACGCATGTCTTCCGCCGTGAAACGGTACAGCAGCGAAGCGAGAATCGCGTTGACGCAAACGGTCTTGCCCGAGCCGGTCGCGCCGGCAATCAACAAATGCGGCATATTGGCCAGGTCGCCGATGATCGGATTGCCTTTCACATCGCGGCCCAACGCAATAGGGATCGTTCCCGTCGCGTTGCGCCACTCTGGCGATTCCAAAAGATCGCGCAGGTAGACAGTCGTGCGGGACGAGTTGGGTACTTCAATACCCACTGTCCCCTTACCCGGCACCGGCGCGAGAATGCGTACCTTCTCCGCCCGCATCGCCATGGCAACATTATTGGACAGCGATGAAATCTTTTCCACGCGCACGCCAGCCGCGGGATACAACTCGAACAAGGTCACCGTCGGCCCCTTCGTCACGTCGCCGGACTCCACGTCGATACCGAATTCCTGCAACGTCTCCCGCAGGACTTTTGCGCTGGCCTTTAAATCCTCCATCACGTCGCGTTTTCCCGGCAATGGCGGCTGCTCCAGCATGTCCAATGGTGGAAGCACGTACTCCTCGCCGGAGGCGGCGGTGACGCTTCCCAGCACCGGGGCGGGGCCTGTCGGTGCCGGCTTTTCGCGTTTCGGTTTGGGAGCGGCCGATGTCGCAGCACCCGCTTCCGCGTCGGCGGAATCCGCAGCGCCTTCTTTCTTCGGCTTGAGCTTATCGGCGAGCTTCTCCATCATCGATGGCGACTCACCGGTCGCTTTCTTCTTGTCCGCGCCATTCTGCGACCGGGCCACGGTGTAATCTTCGAACTTCGGTTCCGGCCGACGCTCGCGGGCGGCTTCTTCCTCCGCCTTGGTGCCGTTGGACTGTTCGGTGGCAAGTTTGCGCGCTTCCTTCTCTTGTTTGGCTACCTGGCGGTCGGTCTGAAATTCTTTGATGGTCAGCTCGCGCTCCTGGTCGCGCAGTTCGTCCGCAACCGTGGGCTTGGATTTGTTGCCCCGCTTCCGCTGCCAGAAATCCATCGCCCGGCCCACGCTCAAGGCCACCCAGTAACTCGGACGGAAATTAATCAACAAAATGAGGCTAATGAGATAGCACCCGCCGAAGACAAGGATCGTGCCGGGCCGCCCCACAAGTCGTTGTGAAAATCCTCCAATGATCAAGCCGAGGAAGCCGCCCGCGCTATCCGGCAAATTCAACGAGCGTTGCGCGCGCTCCAGTCCTGCGACGTGCAGCAGGCAACTGAGCGAGATCAGCAGGAGAATGCCGGCGCCAAGCTTACCGCGCCACGGGAGTTCCTTGCCGAGCAACAATGTCGCCCCGATCACGGCCAGCACGGCCATCAGCCCGTAAGCCGCCAGCCCGAACGCCTGAAACGTGCTGAAAGCGATCCACGCGCCGACCGGCCCGATGAAGTTTGCGACAGCCTTGTGTCCGCTTGCCGCCACATGGCCGACATCGTACGGATCGTACGAAATCAAGCTGAGTAGCAATAAAAGGGATGCGACGACCAGGACAACGGCCCAAATCTCACGAGCGCCCGAGTGCTTCGAGTCTTTCCCCATAGAAAAGCGTTGCAAATCCTCCTTGTGGTCGCAAAGTGTATGTTAAACAGGACTTAACTGCAAGGCACAAAGATGCTCTATCCTTATAAATTTACCCCCGCGCTCATCGAACGCGTTTGGGGTGGAAATGCGCTTGCCCGCTACGGCAAGTTGGTTCCCTTCGGCAAGCGCATCGGTGAATCGTGGGAGATCAGCGACCGCGATGACGTCCAGTCCGTCGTCGCCAACGGGCCCGACAAAGGCCGGACGTTGCGCGAGCAGATTCACGCCCATGGAGCGGAGCTTTTGGGTACGAATTGCGGCAAGGCCATCCGGTTTCCCCTGCTTGTCAAGCTCCTCGATGCCCGCGAGCGGCTCTCGTTGCAGGTTCATCCGCCCGCCGCTGTCGCCGCCAAGCTGAAGAGCGAACCCAAAACCGAGATGTGGTGCGTGCTCGAGGCCGAGCAGGATGCGCACCTCATTGCCGGCCTGCGGCGCGGTGCTACGGGCGCCGACTTCATGCGCGCGTTGGAAGGATCCGCAAAACTTCAAAACGGAACAGACAAACTCGAAGATTGCGTCTACCGTTTCCCCGCCCTGCCCGGTGACACTTTCTTCGTTCCCTCGGGTCGCGTGCATGCGATCGACGCGGGTGTCGTGCTGGTCGAGATCCAGCAGAACTCCGATACCACCTATCGCGTTTATGATTGGGGCCGTGTCGGCCTCGACGGCAAGCCACGCCAACTCCACGTCAAAGAATCACTCATCTGCATCGACTTTCAGGATTACGAACCGAAGAAGCAGCAGGCAAAGGTTGAGTACCATGGCGTCAACGGCCTGTGGCGTTTGGTCGAGTGCCAGGAGTTCCACGTGCACCGCCTTGAATTGCGCAACGCCTGGCCCGACCGCACCGATGGCTCCACGTTCCACATACTGAGTTGCACCAAAGGCGCCGTCGGTTTGCTCTTACCCGACGGCAAGGAAGAGCGGATCAATGTCGGAGAATTTGTCCTACTCCCCGCCGCGATGGGCTTCTACACGCTCACACCGCTGGCGGAAAACACGCAGGCCCTGAAGTCGTATGTGCCGGTTCGTTGACAGATCACTGGTAAGTTACTCGTATAGTTTGCCAGCCCTAAGCATCTTGATGATCAAATCCCAAGAGGCGGGAGAATCTTTCCTTCCCGAGTCTTCCGGCCACGCAGCCATGGCATCGAGAAAGCGATCGAGTGACGGATTCTCCCAAGTGTCAGGCTCTTCTCTCAATTCCACTAGGAGATTGCGAATAGCTTCTACCGCATCGTTACCAGTTTTCATCGTTCACCCCTCCAATGCCTAGGCGCTTTCGAGATACAGTTATTCAAAGAATTGCTCTCAAACAACTTTGTAAAGTTCCCCATATTTCGTGCGCAAATAACGAATGTACGGTTCAATGGAAAGTGGTTGGCCGGTGGCACGTTTGACCAACTCATTCGCGGTGAACTTGGCGCCGTGTTGGTAGATGTTTTCCTGGAGCCAGGCGTGCAGCGGGGTGAATTCGCCGCTGGCGATCTGGTCGGGAATCTGGGAGTTTGCCCGGAGCGCGGCGTCGTAGAATTGGGCGCTGAGGATGTTGCCGAGCGTGTAGCCTTGAAATACGCCGCCGATTTGTCCGCCGAACCAATGCACGTCCTGCAGCACGCCGTCGCGGTCATCGGGTGAGGCGATGCCGAGGTCGGCTTTGTAGCGTTCGCGCCAGGCTTCGGGCAGGTCGCGGACGGCCAGCTTGCCTTCGAGCAGTTGCAATTCGAAATCGAAACGGATCATGACGTGGAGATTGTAGGTCACCTCGTCCGCGTCGGTGCGAATCAGCGAACGCTCGACTTTGTTGATGGCGCGGTAGAACACATCAAGTGGAACGCTGCTGAGTTGCACGGGAAAAGCCGCTTGTAGTTCCGGATAGAAGAACCGCCAGAAGCCCCGGCCGCGTCCGACGAGGTTCTCCCAGAGCCGCGACTGGCTTTCGTGGACGCCCGACGAAGTTCCGCGCGCCAGCGGCGTGCCTTCCAACTCGCCGCGAATCCCCTGCTCGTACATCGCGTGGCCGGCTTCGTGGATGGTGCTGAACAGCGCGTCGCCCAGATCGTTCTCCTTGACGCGCGTCGTGATGCGCACGTCGCCGAGCGAGAACGTCGTGCAGAACGGGTGATGCGTCTTGTCCTGCCGACCACGCTGGAAATCGTAGCCAAGCTGTTTGACGACGGCGGAACCGAACGCGAGTTGTTGGGCCTCGGGGAAATTCTGGCGGAGACACGCATCGTCGGTGAGCGGTTGCGCGGTAATCGCTTGCACGAGGGGCACGAGTTCTCTGCGCAATTCGGCAAACAGCGCCCGAATCGTCGCCGCCTTCATTCCGAAATCGGCGAAATCAATCAACGGGTCGGCAATGTGGTCGTAACCAGGGAAATAATTTGCCAACTCGCGACTGTATTCGAGAGTCTTTTCGAGATACGGACGGACGGCGGCGAAATCGTTGGCGGGCCGCGCCTTCACCCATGCTTCGTAGGTGGCGGTTTGATGCGCGCTGAATTTCGCGACGAACGCGGGAGGGACTTTCACCGCGCGATCGTAATCGCGACGGGCAACGCGAATCAGCGCCGCCTCGTCGGAATCGGCGGGCAAGCTTCCTTCGCGCGACCGTAACTCCGTGAGCATGCGGCCAATGGAAGGATGCGTCAGCTTCTCGTGGGCGATTTGCTCCAAGGTCGCCATCTGCCGGCCACGCGCTTCGGCGCCGCCCGGCGGCATGTAGGTCATCTGGTCCCAGCTCAAGACGGCGGCGGCGGAGCGCACGTCATTGATCTCAGCGAGGCGCTGTTTCAGCTCTTCCAGCTTCGCTTCCATTACATCACCTCGAGCAGCAGGCCGCGAAGGTATTCGGTCTCGGGTATGGCAGGCAGAATCGGGTGGTCGGGCGATTGCGTGAGCACCTTCACCAGGCGCACGGTTTTCTTTGCGTCCGCGGCAGCTTCGACGACCACTGACTTGAACAACTCGGCGTCGATGTGATGCGAGCAGGTGAACGTGGCGAGGATGCCGCCGGGCGGAAGCATCTTCAGCGCGCGCAGGTTGATTTCCTTGTAACCACGGAGCGCGCCTTCGACGTTTTCCCGCGTGCGCGTGAATGTGGGCGGATCGAGCACGATCACGTCGTACTGGCGTTTGTCGCTATCGTATTTCTTCAAGACATCGAACGCGTTGGCGCACACGAACTCGATCTTTCCCGTCAGCCCGTTCAACTCGGCGTTCTTGCGCGCGCGGGCGATGGCGGTGTCGGAAATTTCGACGCACTCCACGCTCTTGGCGCTCGCCATGGCCGCGGCGAGGGCGAAACCGCCGTGGTACGTGAAGCAATCGAGCACACGTTTGCCCGCGCAGAGGCGCGCGACCTCGGCGTAATTATCGCGTTGGTCGAGGAAGAAACCGGTTTTCTGGTCTTCGAGCAGGTTGACCTCGATGGAGAATCCCGCAAACTGCGCACGGACGATGGCGCCGGTCTCGCCGAAGAGGACGCCTTTCGTTTCTTCCAGGCCTTCCAGTTTGCGACTGGGGACATCGCTGCGTTCGATGATGGCGCGCGGCTCTAACAATTCACGAAGAATTTCGACGATTTGCCCTTTGCGTTGGTCGATGCCCAAGGTGAGGGCCTGAATGACGAGATTGTCGCCGTATTGATCGACGATGAGACCGGGCAACTGGTCGCCCTCGGAGGAAACCACGCGGAACGCCTCGGTGTCGGCGATGGAGGTATCCTCGCGGCGATAGGCCAGGGCCTCCTCGATACGACGCGTGAAGAACGCGCGGTCGAGTTCCTCTTTCTGCGTGGTGAACCGCCGCACGGTGATTTGCGATTTGGTGTTGAGCAAACCGCGGCCAAAAAAGCGGTCTTTGTGGTCGCGGATGTCCACGGCGTCGCCGTTTTTGGGATTGGGATCGCCGGTGATTCGTTCGATGTCACTGGAGTAGACCCAACTGTGGCCCGCATAGAGGCGGCGTTCCTTGTTTTTCTTCAAAAATACAGACGGCATGTTGCTGACGCTAACAGAACTTTGTTATGCTGCCAACCTATCATGCAGATTTACGGACTCAGCTCGCTCGCGGCGTTCGGCGCGGGCTTCGTCAATGCCTTCGCCGGTGGCGGCACGTTGCTGACGTTCCCTGCCCTGCTCTATTCCGGCATACCGTCGATCAAGGCCAACGCCACGAGTACGGTGGCGGTCTGGCCCGGCTCCATCACAAGTTCCTGGGCGTATCGACGTCAGCTCAGCGAGAATCGGGCGCGCGTCTGGACACTCGCATTGCCGTCGCTGATCGGTGGACTTCTCGGCGCGGTCCTGCTGTTGCGGACGTCGGAGAGCTTCTTTCGGTTCATCGTGCCGTTCTTGATACTGCTCGCGTGCGCGCTGTTGCTGCTTAATGAGCCGATGGGCCGCTGGGTCTCTCAGAGGGCCAAGGCGCACCCGAAGAAACATGCGGCGGCGATTTGGATCTCCCAGTTCGCCATCGCCGTCTATGGAGGCTACTTCGGCGCGGGCATGGGAATCCTGATGCTGGCGGCAATGGCGATCTTTCTGCCGGAAGATTTACAGGCGGCGAACGGCATCAAGAACTTCCTCGCAGTAGTCATCAACGGCATCGCGATTATCTATTTTCTCGCAGTCGGCGCCGCGGCCTTGCAGGTCGCGCTGGTGATGGCGATCGCGGCCATTGCAGGCGGATTCGTCGGCGCCAAACTCGCGCAACGGATGTCACCCCGCATCTTGCGCGGCGCCGTCGTGGCCTTCGGCGTAATCGTGGCTGTGCATTTGATGGTGAAGAAGTGAAGTTTGCAAATACGGTGGGAGGGAGAGCGAAACTGTGCTACATATCAGGTGGTTAGGTATACAATGGCCACAAAGGTGAAGATGACTTCTTGGGTGGTGGCAGGCGGCTTTGTTCTTTTCGGTGCCCTATTTGCGTTGGACGTTGCAAAGTTCAAAGACATTTCCACGGAGTTGGAAATATCTTTACCTCGTCTGATTGCCGCGGCGTTTGTTATCGGCCCTTGGGGTTGGTTTGCGCTGGCAGTCTTGGCCGCTGGAAGTGTCATCCTTAACGACTTGAGATTTCACTCGCGTCTTCCGACTCCCATTCTCACGCTGCTTGTTTGTGCGGTGGTTCTGTATATCGTCACCGCTTTATTCCTCCCCGTGATTAACGTTGCGTTCTCTGCTGGGTGATGGGGACCATCTCACCGTCACGGCCACCAGCGGGCGTCTTCGTCGGTGGGCTGGGTGGTGGGGGCGAATTGCTTTTTGATGTGGCCGGTGATGCAGGAGACGATCATGGCGATGATGGTTTCTGGGACGCCATCGAAATACTTGCTTTGCGGGCGCATGTCGCACGGGTCGTTGACGTAATCGACGACGAAATAGCGACCATCGTGTTCCAGCGCGATCTCGGTGCTGAAAAAATCCAGTTGGGATACATCGGCGATGATGCGCACGATTCGGCTGAGTTCATCCACGTTCACGTGCGCGCGGTCTGAGGGCGTGACGACGCCGTAACGGTGCGTAGTGTCGTCCCACCAACACGGGATGATCGTGCCGCAGACGAAATAGACGCGAAACCAGGCGCGGCGATTGTTAAGAATTTGCGGGACGATGCGCTGCTGGATGAGGAAGCGCTGGTTACGGAATTTGGCGCGGGTTTGCATGATGTCGTCCGGCCGCGTCGCGCCGATCACGACGCCGAAACCGCCGCCGCCTTTCGCCGGCTTCACGACAAACGGCGATGCCAACGGTTCGATCAGGCGCGCGTCAAAATTCGGCTCGTTCTCGTAGGGCGGCAGGATAATGGTGAGCGGCAACTGCAGGCCGCGCGCGAGAAGTTCGCCGTGGATGTTCGCCTTGTCGATGGACCGGCGATAGTGGTGTTGCGCGTTGATGAACTTCGCGCCCTTCGACTGCAGCAATTGGTTGAACTTCAGGAAGCGCTCGTCCTCGTCGCTGGCGCGGTCGAGGAAGTAGGTGAAATTCCGCTCGCCGTTCTGTACTTCGAGAAAGGTTTGCTGGAGGTTGTGGACCCCGACGAGGTAGCAACTTAAGCCCGCATGAAGACAGGAGCGGTCAAGCTGGTTGACAAAATCCTGGTCGAACTGCCAGTTCCAGGCCAATCCGAAATGTATTTCAGTCGAGCGTCTGGCGGTGGTGTCCATTTCCCTCTTGCGTTGTGCAGCAGCTCTTTATAGCAGCTTCCGCACCCAACGGGCGTGCTGAGGGAGGAGCACCGGACCCTGATTTTACAGGGGTCGGAGCGTCGTTCAACTCGGGGTATTCGAAAACCTTGCCTTCGTAATTGCGAATGATGACGCGCTGTTTGTCATGCGCCAGTACGTACTCGGGCCCGATGGGCACCTTGCCACCGCCGCCGGGCGCGTCGATGACATACTGCGGCACCGCGTAACCGGTGGTATGACCGCGCAGCGCTTCGATGATCTCGATGCCCTTGCGCACGGTGGTGCGCAGATGATGCGTCCCCTTGACCGGATCACATTGGTAAATGTAATACGGTCGCACTCGCATCATCAGCAGTTTGTGCACGAGCTTTTTCATGACCGCCGCGTCGTCGTTTACCCCACGTAACAACACGCTTTGGTTCCCCAACGGAATCCCCGCATCGGCAAGCCGACCGCACGCCTCCCTGACTTCGTGCGTGGCCTCCTTCGGGTGATTGGTATGAATGCTCATCCACAGCGGATGATACTTCCGCAACATCGCGCACAACTCGGGCGTGATGCGTTGTGGCAGGAAAATCGGGATCCGTGTCCCGATGCGCAGAAATTCAACATGCTTGATGGCGCGCAGTTCGCGGAGCACGTGCTCAAGCCGCTCGTCACTGAACAGCAACGGATCGCCACCGCTCAACAATACGTCGCGCACTTCCGTGTGTTCGCGGATGTAATTGATGGCTGCGTCAAATTCCGTGTGCAGTTGCTGTTCACCCGCGCCGCTGACCACACGGCTGCGTGTACAGTAACGACAATAAGCCGCGCAACGGTCGGTCACCAGAAACAGCACGCGATCCGGGTAGCGATGCACGAGACCCGGGACAGGCATGTGTTCGTCTTCACCGCACGGGTCGGCCATCTCCCACGGGGCCGTGACCATTTCCTCGGCGCGCGGGATGACCTGGGCGCGGATCGGACAGTTCGGATCGTTGACGTCAATGAGGTTGAAAAAGTAGGGCGTGATCGCCATCGCCAAGTGATGGCCCGCCTGGGAAACGCCGTCCCGCTCAGTGGGCGTCAACGGCATCAACGCCTCAAGGGCCTCCAGCGAAGTGATGCGGTTGCGCAACTGCCATCGCCAGTCATTCCAGTCAGCCTCCGGCACGCGCGCCCAGATGCCCCGTCCCGCCGACGGGAATTGTTCGTCGATAGAAGAAGATTCCAGAGAAGATGATTCCGAATTCACGCGGTTGGGATGCTGGAATGGGGGCGAAAGTTTCACCCCGAGCGGTGACGCTTCAACGCTTGGTTTGCCCCATTCTCCCCCAGGCTCGTCGGTCTGCATTGCTCCGGGAAGTATAGAACATCGACGGCACGTGTCAAGCGGGGGGGATTTGGGGGTAGTGTCCTAATTTTACTTCGACTCAGCGTCTATGACATACCAAGAGGAATACCGTAGCAAGAGGCTAGGAAGTACAAAAGCCATGAACAGGGCTACGAATAGCAAAAAGAGCGACACCATCAGTATCCAAAACCTTGCCCGATGGTGCGTAGTGCTCACCTCTGTGCCTTGCCCTTCTTCTTAGCAAACGTGCAATACAGAATCGCAGTTGCTAGGGCAATCAGAATGCAGGTTGTAATAATTTGAGATCGCGTGTCCCAGTTGGTCAGGCCAATGATGTAGGCGATCAGGCTTAACGCACCGGCGACAAGTACGATTCTTTGAGGGATATTCACTTCTGCCCTTGCTCGCTTAGGATTTTAAGGGGGGAAAAATCAATGCAGCCAAGATACCGAGAATGGCCGCAATAAGCACCAATATCCAGAAGGACTTCCTTTTGAACCTGCTCATTTTGAACGTGATCATTCCTGCGCCTTGCTCGCAATAGCAGCCCTTACAGCCGTTTGTGGTGATTCGCCAGGGGGAAGTTCCAAGACGGTGATACAGTGCGGCTCATTGCCCTCCTGCATAACCCAAAGCTCCGCCAAAGACTCCCCAAAATCAAGACACGAGTTGGACGATTTCTTCCGAGCTTCATTGCCGGTATCACACGCACACTGTCACGTCGACGACCCCTCGCGGTGAGGCGCGGCCAATGCGCCAAGTATATAAATGCCCTAATTTGCATCGGCAAACTGTAGCCGAAGCTTACGCTTCGGCTACAAAACACCAACGCTACCTCCGATTCGATTCATTTGACTTTTCATAATTGAATGCGCATGGTGGGTGGGAAATATGGCACGAGCTTTTACGTGGCTCTCGCTTCTGGGCGTGTCCGTCTGGCTGTTGTTTCCGACGGAGCGCCACTCTTCATCTTCCACCCCGCATCGACAATACGCGCCGGTGATCCGTCACGGCACGGGCAAGTCGGCGAACTGGGCCGGGTACGTGACAGCGACGGACCTGACCATTCCCGTCAAACATTCCGTGACCGATGTGCAAGGGTCGTGGCGGGTGCCGACCGTCGCTGCCGCCGGCACGCAGGAAACTGCGTCGGCAATCTGGGTGGGAATTGACGGCAGCTCCGACAGGACCGTGGAGCAGATCGGCACCGAACAGGATTGGCACTTGGGGGCGCCTTTGTACTACGCATGGTTTGAGATGTATCCCGCGCGCGGATTTTTCCTCACGGAGTTTCCCGTTGAGCCAGGCGATCAGATCAGCGCGGAAGTCCAATTCATTCCCAAGAACCAATTTGTCCTCAGCATCACCAACCTCACGCAAGGCGTCGGGTTTTCGATCACCAAGAAACGGTCCGCCAAGCGCACCTCGGCGGAATGGATCGTCGAAGCCCCGTTCTTCCGGCACATCCTTCCCTTGGCGGATTTCGGGAGCGTGAGCTTTACCGGGTGCTCGACGACCATCACGAATGTCGAGGGTCCGATCAATAGCAGCTCGTGGACAAACGAGAGCATAACGATGGAGAATCCCCTCACCAGCACGGTTCTCGCCCAAACGTCCGCTCTCATAAGTGGCGGAACTGCGTTTACGGTTGAATGGCGGCATAACTGAAGTCGTAAGTTTGCGCGGTCGCTGCGTTCCGTTTCTCCTTCACCACCCCGCCGTGCAAGATCCACCAATTTAAAGCTCTGGACATCGGATTCCGATAGTGGTAGAATGCGAGGCGTGATGATTGGCAACGTGATGCGAGGATGTCCGCCTTCGAGAGACCGCTTCCTCCTTCGCCAGGGCTTCTGCCGTCGCACTTCGTGCTGTGGCGGACAAGTCGGCACGGCAGACGGGGCCTATATACGTTTTTGCGAAACGAACCCATTTTACTTTCGAGGATTTATTGGTGTATTACTCTTTTTCACAGGAACTTATGAAAGTTGCAGAAGCGTTTGCAAATGGGTTCGTTCTGGAAAAACGAACCCATTTTTGGGGTGTTCATGGGTCAGATTGAAGGCTTCTTAGGGCAAATGAGACGGATACAAGGGAGAATCGTGAACGAGGGAAAATCCGGCCTACTGGGCGAAGCTGACGCGGTAGTAGCGCTTCGGGAAGGTCACGGCGTTCGGATCCACGGTGGTCGGGGTGGGCGAATCACCGCCCGGCTCGAAGCCGATCACGCTATAGATCCAGTCGAGGTTCGCCGAGATGCGGGTGCTGTAGAAGGCGCTGGGGACGGGGCGCACGTCGTCGATGAGGATCCAGTCAGAGGGTCCGTCCTGCTGGAACAATTCACGGCGGTCGACGAGCGCCGCCGTGAAGGTTGTGTTGTCGACGTCGTTGCTGAATTCGCCGTCGACACCGTGGTTGATCCCCGCGAGTTTCCAAACGCCGTCTTGCTCGATGAACACGCCCCCGCTGGAGTCGCCGTCGGAGAGGTGGCACTCGTTCGACCCGCCGCTGCCGTTAAATACCACGCGCAGCACGTCGCCGACGCCGACACCGAGATTGGTGATCGAAGCCACGTCGTTCTCACCCCAGCGCTGGACGCCGTCGGCTATGCCCCAGTACCAACCGTTGGTCTGTCCGCCGACGACGACGGGCACACCGCGTTGCGTGCCGCGGCCGAAGACGACGAGGTGCTTGTTGGTTTCATCGGAAGAAGTGTACAGCGGGGCGTAACTGGGAAATGTCTCG